>WBZP01000108.1_pt1:35000-121051 | contig 121051 bp, 83 predicted proteins | sample 5204301 | NCBI WGS metagenome assembly WBZP01 (sample SAMN12412401, study PRJNA552823) | activated sludge metagenome | isolation source: activated sludge from nitrification reactor of wastewater treatment plant... | place: USA: Pennsylvania | collected 2017 | reverse complement strand
CTTATGCAGAGCACCTTTGCAGCGGATGATGGCTTGTCAAGGCCGGTTGATACCGCTGTATCAAAACAGACAAATCAACCGCTCGGCATGAGCCTTGACAAGCCCGCAGCCGATGCCTACCTTTGCATCAGAGTTGACCAAAATAATGGACAGCACTACTAATCAAAATCAAAGAATCTCTCCAGTTAATAGGGGGTTGCTACAGTACGTAGCTTTCATTGATATCATGGGGTTTAAAGATATGATAGCAAGAAACTCACATCAGGTTATCTATAAGATGATGTTAAAAATACAAGAGAGTATAGTTATTCATGAAGGAGTTAAATGGGGAAATATTCCGGCTTCAGAAAAATTAGTGAAGATTACAACTTATTCAGATAGCATTATGATTTACTCAAAGGATGATAGCTATAATTCTTTGGACTATTTCATTTGTACTGTTTCTGGTGTTATTGAAGACTTGTTGGTGGAAGGCATTCCGTTTAAGGGTTCTGTTGCATTTGGAACTATGACTTTGGATACAGAAAAATCTATTTTCTTCGGTCAGCCATTGATCGATGCATTTTTGTTGCAGGAGGAATTATTGTTTTATGGAATTGTATTTCATGCGTCGGCTGAAGAAAAGTATTATAGTTATAAAAATCATGAAGAATTTACTTTTACCGCTAAATACAAATGTCCGTTCAAACAAGGTGCATCAGAACATTTAACAATTTATCCAATGAATGTATGCTCAGCAACACCTACGAGTAACGTAAAATCTTTTGCTCTTCGTAAGGCGATACGTAATTTAAGATTTAGGACTTCAGGCCATTTGAGAGTATATATTGACAACACTGAAAAGTTTATAGTATATATAGAAGAAAACGAGTTATTGTGAGAATTATAATCTTCCCTTCGGTAAAGTAAATTTTGTTTAAAGATTTAACCGGAGTTTCCGGACCATGTTAGCCCTCCCCAATTCCGATATTGCTAACTCCGAAATTTCCTACCTTTACCCCATGTTCGAACAAACTTTCAAAAATATTGATGATATCCTGCATAAGGATGCCGGTTGCGGCAGTGAGTTGGATTATGTGGAGCAAACCTCATGGATTCTCTTCCTGAAGTACCTGGATGATCTGGAGAAGGACCGGGCAACGGCGGCGGAGCTGACGGGTAAATCCTATACTCCCCTGATTGAGAAGAAATACCAATGGTCGGTATGGGCGGCACCGAAAGGGAAGGATGGGAAAATAGATTATCAGAAAGCTCTTACCGGCGACGATCTTTCGGATTTCGTGAATAATAAATTGTTTGGGTATCTCAAGAAGTTTAAAAATGATGCCGAAAGTCCCGATACGATTGAATACAAAATAGGGGAGATCTTCAGTGAGCTTAAAAACCGATTGCAGAGCGGCTATAACCTGCGGGAAGTAATTAACCTCATCGACCAGCTTCGTTTCCGGACCCATGCGGAGAAGCATGAAATGAGCCATCTCTACGAGGATAAAATCAAAAACATGGGGAACGCCGGACGCAATGGAGGTGAGTACTATACCCCACGTCCGCTGATTACAACCATTGTGAAGGTGGTAGCACCCAAAATCGGCGATAAAATTTACGATGGTGCCTGCGGTTCTGCGGGATTCCTTTGTGAGGCGTTTAATTACCTGAAAAACCGCCCTTCGACAGGCTCAGGGAACGGTTTGTCTTCTAAGGAAACCGAAATCCTCCAGAAGCGGAGTTTTTACGGGAAGGAGAAAAAATCCCTGGCCTATATTCTGGGGGTGATGAATATGATTCTGCACGGGGTAGAGGCGCCCAATATCATCCATACCAATACCCTGGCCGAGAACCTCGCCGATATCCAGGAAAAGGACCGCTACGACGTGGTGCTGGCCAATCCGCCCTTCGGTGGAAAGGAACGCGCTGAGGTGCAGCAAAATTTCCCCATTAAAACCGGAGAAACGGCATCGCTCTTCCTCCAGCATTTCATTAAAATTCTCAAAGCCGGAGGAAAGGCCGGGGTGGTCATCAAAAACACCTTCCTCAGCAATACCGATAACGCTACGGTGGCCATCCGCAAGACCCTCCTGGAAAACTGCAACCTGCATACTGTCCTGGACCTTCCCGGAGGAACCTTCACCGGTGCCGGCGTAAAAACGGTGGTATTGTTTTTTGAAAAGGGAAAGCCCACCAAAAATGTATGGTATTACCAACTCAACCTCGATCGCAACCTCGGCAAAACGAATCCCCTCAACGAAAACGATCTCGCTGAGTTTGTAAAACTTCAAAAAACCAAGGCTGACAGCCCTAACAGTTGGTCGATCGATGTAAGTGAATGGCTGAAACCGTCCTCAACGTCCCACAAGTCCCCCGAAAATCAAACTTATGATTTAAGTGTCAAGAACCCAAACAAAAAGGAAGAATCTGCTTTACGTTCACCACAAGAAATCCTCGCTGAAATGAAAGCATTGGATGAAGAGAGTGCGGAGATTATAAAAACAATTGAGGAGTTGATATGAAGAATTGGGAGAAATTTAAATTAGGTGATTTGTGTGAGGTTATTACAAAGGGAACGACTCCAACTAGTATTGGTCATAGATTTACTGAAAGTGGAATCAATTTTATTAAAGTTGAATCTCTTGATGAATCTGGCGAAATTATACCAAATAAAGTCGCTTACATTGATGAAAATTGCCATAAATCCCTAAGTCGTTCGCAACTTAAGAAAGATGATATATTGTTTTCCATTGCAGGTGCTTTGGGGCGGATTGGAGTTGTAAAGTCAGTTATTTTACCAGCAAACACAAATCAAGCATTAGCAATTATTCGCTTAAGAAAGGACTCGAATGCGCTAGTGGAATTTATCGCTAAATTCTTCAAGTCAAGTTTTATCACGGATGAAATTGAAAAATTGAGAATTGGTGCGGCACAACAGAATCTTTCATTGACCCAATTAAATAATTTAATTGTACATCTACCGCCCCTCTCCGAACAGCAGCGCATCGTCGCCATTTTAGATGAAGCCTTCGCGGCTATTGCCAAGGCCAAAGCAAATGCCGAGAAAAACCTGCAAAACGCACGGGAGTTGTTTGAGAGTTATTTGGAGGGGGTGTTTGCGAATGAGAAATGGGAAATGAAAAAGCTAAATGAAATAACAGAAGTAAAAGACGGCACGCACGATAGTCCGAAATACATTAAAGAAGGAATTCCATTTGTTACTCAAAAGAATATCAAGCCTCATGGACTTTCATTTGATGACACAAAATTCATCACCGTTAAAGACCACGAAAAGTTTTACAAACGTTCAAATGTAACTTTCGGTGATATTCTAATTTCAATGATTGGAGCAAACAGGGGAATGGCCGCAATAGTTGATGATAATAGAGTTTTCAGTATTAAGAATGTTGGTTTAATTAAGTCAAATGTTAACATAAATATGAATTACCTTCTTTATTTTTTGAAATCTTCAATAGCAATGAAATATGTTTTGTATATGTCAAATGGTGGAGCACAGGAATTTGTTGGATTGACAGCATTGAGAAGTTTCCCAATCCCTTGTCCTGATATTAAGCAACAACAATCCATCGTCCGCCAACTAGATGCCCTCCGTGCGGAAACGCAGAAGTTGGAGGCTGTGTATCAGAAAAAGCTGGAGGATTTGGAGGAGTTGAAGAAATCGATTTTGCAGAAGGCGTTTAGTGGGGAGTTGAGTGAGGGTGAGTTAGCTGAACTAAAAACTGAAAAAGTGAAAATGCAATAATTTTAACGTGGCTGTGCTTCTTCCGTGTCGCAAGAGGCCTGTATAAACAATGAAGGAAGAGAAAGAAAATACCGTCGGCTTTATACCCGCTCATGGTGGTTACCGGAATCTGTTTAGTTATCAGAAAGCGGAAATCATTTATGATGGTACGGTGTATTTTACCAATCGTTTTTTTAATAAGTATGACCGTACCATCGGACAAATGGTTCAGGCGGCTCGCAGTGGCAAACAAAATATAGCAGAAGCGAGTATGGCCAGTGCCACGTCTAAGGAAACAGAAATAAAGCTTACCAATGTGGCGCGTGCCAGCCTGGAAGAATTGAAAATAGATTACGAAGATTATTTGCGTACCCATAAACTCCCGGTCTGGGGTAAAGAACATAAACTTGTTGCCCGCCTTCGCGAACTCAACAAAAGCACCGACCATGCTACGTACGCTACCTTTCAAAAAGCCATTGAGCATGAAAGTCCGGAGATTTGTGCCAATACAATGATTACATTGATTCAAATATGTACGTATTTATTGAACCAACAGATAAAGCAATTGGAAACCGCATTTGTGAAAGAAGGAGGCTTGCGCGAGCGAATGACAAGAGCCAGAATTGAGGAACGAAACAAAAGGAAATAGCGTGGGACATGGGCGACTTCCTGGGACGCTGTCGCAGCTGTTCCTGACAAGAGCCCGAATTAAGGAACGTAGCAAAAGGAAATAGCGTGGGACAAGGGTGACTTCGTGGGACGCTGTCGCAACTGTCCCGATTGTCCCACAAAACGAAGAGCACCAACCTACGGCTGTAGTAGATAATATAAACGAGTACACTGACCCGCAGATTAAGGCGTTAAACATGTGAAAAATTCAACTAAATAATGACCACCCAAAAATTATCCATACGGTTCTTCGACGATAGGGAAGTGCGCGCCCTCTGGGATGAAGAAAACGCCAAATGGTGGTTTTCTGTATTGGATATTGTGGCGGTGCTTACGGACCAAAGCGACTATACAAAAACGCGTAATTATTGGAAATACCTCAAGGCGAAGTTAAAAAAAGAAGGCAATCAGTTGGTTAGTGCCACTACCCAACTGAAGTTAACAGCAGCAGATGGCAAAAGGTATAACTCTGATATGCTGGATTATTCCGGGATTATAGCACTTGGCAAGACTTTCCCCGGTACTAAAGCAAACCGGTTTATTGAATGGTTTTCCTATAGTGATGAAAGTATTGACGGGAAAAGTAAAACGAAGGCGTACGCCTTATTTGACAGCTCGTTTATCACCAGCATGGAGGTAGGTACAACCAAAGGGCTACAGCAGATCCACGGTTATCTGTTCGGTGGATTATATGATTTTGCCGGACAAATCAGGAAGAAAAATATTTCAAAAGGTGGTTTCCAATTTGCCAATGCACGTTTTCTTGGAGAAACGCTTAAGGGAATAGATGAAATGCCGGAAAGCACCTTTGATGAAATTTTATCCAAGTATGTAGAGATGAATGTTGCGCACCCATTTATGGAAGGTAATGGCCGAAGCACACGTATTTGGTTAGATTTGATGTTGAAAAAGCGGCTAAAGAAATGTGTGGATTGGAGCAAGATTGGCAAAGCGGAATACATGAAGGCCATGGTGAAAAGTCCGGTAAGTAGTAGTGCCTTGAAAAAGCTGATTAAAAACGCCCTAACAACGGAGATCGACAGCCGTGAGATGTTTATGAAGGGGATTGACTATTCCTATTATTACGAAGAAAACTAATACCATGAACGAAGCAGAAACCAGAGCGGAACTCATTGACCCGAAGTTAAAGGCGGCGGGTTGGGGTGTTGTGGAAGGCTCAAAGATCCTTCGTGAATACAATATTACCGCAGGTAAAATACAATCCGGTGGCTCCAGAGGTAAACGGGAGATAGCCGATTATGTATTGATGTACAAAGGCATCAAACTGGCCGTGGTTGAAGCCAAGAGCAATGAGCTGGAAGTAGGTGAGGGTGTGATGCAGGCGAAGAAGTACGCGAATAAACTCCAGCTGGAAACTACCTATAGCACCAACGGGATCGCTATTTACCAGATTTGTATGAAAGCGGGAGAAGAAGGTTTGGTAGCAGATTTTCTTAGTCCTGAACAACTTTGGCAAAAGACATATCCTTCAACAGCTTCGGTTCACACTTCGGACAATGAGCGGAGCCGAAATGCCGAAGTGTGGCGGGAACAATTTGCCAATGTTCCTTTTGAAGATAAAAGCGGCAGCTGGCAACTGCGTTACTACCAGGAAATCGCTGTACAACGAGTGGTAGAAGCCATCGCCCAAAACAAAAACCGCATCTTACTCACTTTGGCCACCGGCACCGGAAAAACCGCCATTGCCTTCCAGATCGCCTGGAAACTTTTCCAAACCCGCTGGAACCTCTCTGCTAACGGTAATGACTATACGTCTCGGCGTCCAAGGATACTCTTTTTAGCCGATCGCAACATCCTCGCTGATCAGGCCTACAATTCCTTCTCTGCCTTTCCCGAAGACGCCCTGGTGCGTATTAAGCCCGATGAAATAAAAAAGCGCGGCAAAGTGCCTACGAATGGAAGTATCTTCTTTACCATCTTTCAAACGTTTATGTCTGGGCCTTCGACAGGCTCAGGCACCGCCATAAAAGAAGTTGATTTTGATGAGATACCGTTAACTGAGCTTTCCGGCTTGCATGCTTATGGATATATGTACATTCTTCAATGTGCAGATGGTAGTTTTTATACGGGAAGTACGAGAGAATTGGCACAGCGTATTGAGCAACATAAAAATGGAGAAGGAGCAAATTTTACTTCTTGTAATTTGCCAATAAAATTGGTCTATTACGAATCCTTCGACAGAATTGATGAAGCATTCGAAAGAGAAAAACAAATTCAAAAATGGAGCAGAGCAAAGAAAATTGCGCTCATTCAGGGAGATACTGAAAAACTAAAACAGCTTTCTAAAAACAAATTTGAGCAATCGGTGCCTGAGCTTGTCGAAGGCACACCGTATGTAGGGGAGTATCCCGCCGATTATTTCGACTTCATCATCATTGATGAGTGCCATCGGGGAGGAGCTAATGATGAAAGCAATTGGAGAGGTATATTGGAGTATTTTAGTCCGGCCGTACAACTCGGTCTAACCGCCACTCCCAAACGCAAAGACAACGTAGACACATACAAATATTTTGGCGAACCCGTTTACATCTATTCCTTGAAAGATGGTATCAACGATGGATTCCTCACGCCCTTCAAAGTCAAGCGCATCAAAACCACTTTGGACGATTATCGGTACACTTCAGATGATGCCATTGTCGAAGGAGAAATAGAAGAAGGGAAACTGTACGAGGAAAAAGACTTCAATCGCACCATCGAAATTGTGGAGCGGGAAAAGAAAAGAGTACAGGTGTTCCTTGATGAAGCCAATCAGGCCGAGAAAGCCATCATCTTCTGTGCCAATCAGGGACACGCCGCATTGATCCGTGACCTTGTCAATCAACTGGCCCGTAACAAAGATCCATTCTACTGTGTGCGGGTTACCGCCAACGATGGAGAAGAGGGGGAGCGTTACCTCAGGGAATTTCAGGACAATGAAAAGTCGCTTCCAACCATACTTACAACTTCGCAAAAACTTTCCACCGGAGTAGATGCCCGCAATATCCGCAATATCGTACTGCTGCGTCCGGTCAATTCCATGATCGAGTTCAAGCAAATTGTAGGGCGGGGCACACGCTTATTTGATGGCAAAGAGTTCTTTACCATATACGATTTTGTTGACGCGTACAAACACTTTTCCGATCCGGAATGGGATGGGGAGCCGGAGGGTCCGGTAATTAAGGATCCAGGGGATTATCCTGTGGAAGATACACATACTACAAGTTCGGAGCCCGATGGGGAGCACTCTCCGCGAAAAAAAGTAAAAGTCAAACTCCGCAACGGAAAAGAAAGAGAGATTCAGCACATGGTATCCACAACCTTCTGGAGTGCGGATGGTAAACTGATATCCGCTGCAGAATTCCTGAGTAACCTCTTCGGCGAGTTGCCTAAACTCTTCAAAGACGAAGAAGAGTTACGCAAGATATGGAGCAATCCACTCACCCGCAAAACCCTTCTCGACAACCTCGATGCCGCCGGATTTCCGAAAGACGACCTGCTCACCCTGCAGAAACTCGTCGACATGGAAAAAAGCGACTTGTATGATGTCTTGGAATATGTCTTCAACGGCGACTACATCGCCATGACCCGTGAAGCCAGGGCCAAAGCCGCCGAAGCCACCATTTTTGCCCTGCTCAACGACAAACAACGCGAATTCATCTCCTTTGTCCTCAGCAAATACATCGAAACCGGTGTTGACGAACTCGACCAGGAAAAGTTACCCATCCTCCTCACCAACAAGTACCAAAGTCTCGAAGACGCCAAAGAAATCCTCGGCGACGTCAGCAACATCAGCAAGCTGTTCATCGAGTTTCAGGAGCATTTGTACAGGAAGAGGGCGTAGGGGGGATAGAAAAACATTTCAAAGGATAAAAACAATGACAGTATTCTAAATTGCAAATGGAGTGATTTTCATCAAACTGTGTCTCTTCAATATTATCGTAAGATCAAGAATGACGTTACTTATCGTTGTATACCCAAAGAAAGAAGTTGTCGAATTTGACTGGATATTCAAGGGGAATCAGAAAAGGTTTCAAAATCAAAATTTCAAACTACAATGATTCTGAAAAGAAGGTCATATTTTCTAATTTGTTTATTGTTTTTGCTGTCTTCTTGTTTAAGCAAAAACGATAGTCGGAAAGCCAGCAATTCCTCTTACATATATAAGTCAGTTAACGAGGGATTTGAAGACAATGAGGTCGAGGATCAGGATGTTGATACTCAATATGCAACAGAAGACTTTCCTGATGGTTCTTATTGTGCCGAAGTTCAATATGAAAATCCTAATACTGGAACACAATCAACTTATACATTGACTATTGAAGTAGAATCAAACGAAGTTGTGAAAGTTGATTTTCCAAATGGTGGTTGGATGGATCGAGATCATTTCAGCGGTGCTGATTTGGACGAAGATGGACGCGCCAGTTTTACATCTGATAAGGGCTATAACTACGAAATTCAAATAATAGGGGATGCTGATGATTGTATGACAGACGATGTTCCTCTTGCCCAACAGTGTATTGGGATAACGGAAGATGGTGATCAATGCAAAAACATGACGGACAATTCAAACGGATTATGCTGGCAACATCAGGACCAAGAATGAGAAGCGTAAAAGTAGTGAGTAAATTATTAGTCATCGAGAATGTTTCATAAAGTTCAGTAGTTTAAAATATTGATTTTCATTATCATGTAAATATCTTGCGGCAAAATCATTTAAACGAGTCAAACAAATATTATCTTTGCTATAACCGTACCCGTATTGCTTCCCGTCAGATCAGCTTGCGGGTCTTTCTTTTTAAAGAACTTATTTATTTAATACTCCTCTTCTGCCTCTGTTCGATGCGCTCATCAAACAATATTATTTTTTAAGTCATGCCGAAACCAGCAAGAACCGTACAAGATCAGATTCTATTGCTTCAAGGGCGAAATATGTCATTTCGGAATATTTCAAATGCCCCGCATTTTTTATCCAATATAAGCTATTACCGGTTAAAAGGATATTGGTGGGAAATGCAGGACGACTTTGTAAATCATCATTTTCGTAATAGCAGTTTTTTTGAAGATGCTGTTGATTTGTATAACTTCGACAGGCATTTTCGTTTGATTGTATTCAATGGGATTGAACGGATTGAAATTGCCCTAAGAACCAAACTGATTTATCATCTATCATTGTCATATGGATCAGAATGGTATTTAGATCCATCCCTTTTTGAAAAACCAAAGGAGTACGCTGCCTTCTTATCCAAGTTATATAATGATATGGGCCGCAGTAGTGAGGAGTTTATGGTGCAGCACTTCCTTAATCACCCTGCTGAACATCCCGAAAGTTGGAAAGCTTTAGAAGTATTGACATTAGGTACTTTGTCCAAACTATATCAAAATTTGAAACATCAATTACCAGAGAAAAATAAAATAGCTTCGGAGTTTGGTTTATATAATCAGAAATATCTTGTAAGTTGGTTACTTACAATTACAGTTGTTAGGAATATTATTGCTCATCATGGAAGACTTTGGAACCGTGTAATTATAAATAAGTACGATTGGCCAAAAACGACACCAATTCAAATTCTATCATATGTGCCTGATAATTATCAGAGGCGAAAGATATTCCCCTTGCTTTCTGCAATTTTGTACATGAACAATTTGATTAGTCCAGGTAACCATTTAAAGCAAGAATTAATTACGTTATTTAATCAATTCCCCAATACACAATTAAGCAAAATGGGATTTCCTGCAAACTGGCAAAATGAACCTGTTTGGATATAAGATATTGTTGTTCTCGCTAACATTCGAATGGTTATTATCGGAAAATTCCTGAACTTTTATTTACACACTTTCTCACCATGCTCTTTCGCCTCACACTAATGCTCCTGCTGGTCATCTCCACCGGCTCGCTTCACGCTCAACCCGGTATGGTGATCGATTCGTTGATGATGGAGAAAGCAGAGTTTTCTGCATCGGAGCCGGTTGCATTCACACTACAACTAAGCAGCCGGCAGCGTAATCGTCCGGATGTGGTGCGGATCGTGCAAACCATGTCCTGCTCCTGCAATAACCGTGATTTTTATTACATCGTTTACAAGGTGGATGGTCCAACAACAGCTGCATACCACTGGAAGGTTTACCTGAATCATACCGAGCGGAATGACGCAGAGAAATGCGCCTGCAAAACGCAATACGCGAACTTCCGCCACCAGCAACGGTCAGCAATTCCTCCCATCAAAGGCAAAGGCTATTACATGATCGAAATTCCCGGCCATGATTTTACGATGTATTCAGCGGTGTTTTATGTGAGTGGGGAGTAGTGGGTATTTGACAAAAATGCCAGCCGTCTTCACAGCGTCCTACAGTGCAAATCACCGTTTGTTCATTTGTTTTATTACAAAATGCATCCGGATTTAAATATTGCTCATTTTGAATGGTCCGATAAAGTGGTATGCCGAAATCCCTTCCACATCATCATCTCACCGCCGGACTTTATTTTTTCCACATCAGCGAAAACGATCAGCAGCTGTCCAGCGAGAAAGTGGTGGTAGAGTGAGGGAGCGGTTGAAAGAACTTGCTACCTTTGAATCAACTTTCGTCCGGATGAAGTATTCATTATTGCAAATAGGGGTCTGTACTTTAATTGTGCTCATGCATTTGCAATGTCAGCCATCCGCTCAAAACAATAATACCATGCCGCCCATCGATATCAACAAAAGAAATGAGCTTGTGCAGCGGTATGATCTGCTGCATATGGCAGGGAAGAAGGAGCCGGTCCTCTTAACCCTCGATGAGTTTTTCGACGGCAACAACGACGAAGCATCCATTGCACCCAATTTCACTGAAAAACCATTCATCGGCGAATATTACCGGACCCTCAAAGCCCTGGCGGAGGATCCACGCAATGTGGCGGCCTTTGCGGAGATCAAGGACATCAATATTTATCCCAACGGAAACCTGCACGACGATGAATGGTTCTACACCGATGTTACTACTTCATCGGCGATCTCTCTCCCGAAGAAATCGTTGCCGCCACCGCCCACCTCATGCCCGACGAAGTCGATTACTGCACCGAGCCTCTACTGAAAACCCTGCAGGACCGTTACCCGGGACACAAGATCGTGTACGTTTGGTGGGATTGATCATTTAGAAGGATGTTAGGTGACACTTAAATAGTTTTATGTCTGACTGCATACAATTTTTAAAGCCTTCCGCCACCAGCTGCGGTCAGCAATTCCTCCCATCAAAAAGAAAGGCTATTACATGATCGAAATTCCCGGTCATGATTTTGCCATGTACACGTCGGTGTTTTATGTGGGTTGGGAGTAGTGGGGGAGGAGAATATATATTAATGCTGATTTAAATGAGGAATAGTTTGCTGAAACCGGGAGGAGTTACAAATCTGACATTTAGGGCGATTTTAAATGTTTTGTATATCAATTAGTTGCACATTAAAATCCTAAAAGAGTATAATATTTCCAATATTTAGGAATTTCATATATTTGACCTATGCAAGCTATTTTACGTAAACAATATCTCCATCGATTGAGTGTACTGAAGGATAAAAACCTGATCAAAGTGGCTACAGGTGTCAGGCGTTGTGGTAAATCAACATTAATGTCGCAGTTTCAGGATCGATTGCGAAAAGAAAATTCTGCTGTATCAATTTTGGCAATGAATATGGATATGCCCGAATACAGATTTTTGGCCGAAAAGGGCTGGAAAGAAGTGTATGATTATATTTTAAAACACCTTAAAAAGGATGTGACGAATTATGTGTTTATCGATGAAGTACAAAACGTGTATGAATTCGAAAAACTATTGGAGGGATTGTATGTTCATCCTGAAATTGATTTATATGTTACCGGTTCCAATGCTTTTTTATTGTCAAGTGAATTGGCGACTTTACTTACAGGCAGGGCATATGAAATAAATGTATTGCCATTTTCTTTTGTCGAGTATATGGAATTTACCGGCAATACAACAAATCCTGATCGTGCATTTGCTGATTATATACGGACGGGCGGTTTTCCGGAAGCGGTACGCCTTTCAGTAGAAGGAAATCATTTTGCGAATGAATATTTGCAAATGGTTTTCAAGAATATTTTCGAAAACGATATATCTAAACGCTATACGGTTTATGGAGAAGAGTCTTATCAGGAAGTAGTAAACTATCTGATGGATTCTGTTGGGTCGATTGTATCCGCGGGAAACATAGCAAAAGTGTTGTCTGCAAATAAACGTAAGATTGATAACAAAACTGTAACAAGATACATAGATTCTTTGGTGGAAGCTTATTTGTTTTACAAAGTGAATCGATACGATATTAAAGGCAAACAGCACCTGGCAACGCTCGAGAAATACTATATGGTTGATTTAGGTTTTCGAAATGCAATATTGGGGAAAGAATTGGCAAGCGATGCCGGACATTTACTTGAAAATGTTATATACCTTGAGCTCAAGCGAAGAAATTGTCAGGTATGGATTGGGAAAGCCAATAGATTAGAAGTAGATTTTGTAGTGCGGGACAATGAAGGGTTTACAAAATATATTCAGGTAGCTCAAACTGTACAAAGTTCAGCCACCTTAGAGCGTGAATTGGCGCCATTTGATACTATTTCGGATCATCACGAGAAACTACTGATTACAATGGACTACGATACAGGTTCGTATAATGGAATTAAAAAAGTTAATGCATTGGATTGGCTCATGGCATTGGATTAATGAACCAGTGATGGGTTAACCTTATTTTCCTTGTTTTGGTATTTATCTTTATTCATCTGTAATTCCAGCATAGCTAAGAATGACAAAATGAATGTAGAGTTTCTATACTTATAACTGATTTCTTAGGATGTTCGAAACTGGGTTTTTGTGGCTATGATTACTTATTAACTCATGCGCGTATTTCAAATGCTGCTATGTTCGTTTGTGATTAGCGCCATTGCGGTTGATTTTATAAAAGCTATTAACTACCTTTGAATTTATGTTCAGCCGGATACACACCATGAGTTTTTTTTCCACCAGCAACGGTCGGCAATCCCGCCCATCAAAGAAAAAGGCTATTACATGATCGAGATTCCCGGCCATGATTTTACGATGTTATCGGCGGTGTTTTATGTGAGTGGGGAGTAGGGGAGGGTAATCTGCCTCCGCGAACTTTATCAATTCAACCAGCCTGTTGCTTCTCGTAAATCTCTTCACTTATCTTTCCCCCATTAATCCCTATCTTTGACTACTTATGAAACCTCCAATATTTAAATTTCCTGCCGGCAGCGTTTGCATGGTAACCATGTTGCTGTTGTTTGTTTTTTCAATTGCCCGGACACAGCATCCAACCGATTCGCTGGGTAATTATGTAGTCAGTAGCATTGAAGTAAAGTCGTTGCGTGGCTACTGGTACACCGATGATTCGCTGGGGAAGCCGGTTGAGTTTATTGATACGTCCTGGTATGAAATAACGCTGGATATGAAGGATGGTTATCATCCCTATTATTTCGTTAAAGATAAACAGGACAGCACCAGGGTGTCTTCTTCGGGCTGTTTTCCTCACTGGCCTCCGTTCGATTGTGATTTGCTGCTGGTGAACGATGAAACGCTGGAGTTGCGGTTGTCTGAGATCGGCGGGATGACGACTACCACTCTTCGGTGTAAAAGGAGGAAGTGAATAATTAAGGCGAATAACTGAATACATTTTTAAATGTCGATAAGGAAGCAAAGCTGATAACCCGCAAACAATACAACAAGGAAGAGAATGATGCTATAGCCCGAATGGAGAAGGGAAATGTGGTCTCCCATAATGATGCACTGAAAGGGTTAGCTAAGTGGTGATACCTGCATACATTGTTTGATAATGAATCGCTGATTGCCGATGAAAAATATACGATCCTTCCTTGAGTCCGGCGACCTCCGTTCTATCGCTAAGGTGAACGAGCTTGTGGCAATGATAAGAACGCAGACGGATTTTGATGCGTTGATGGTCTATCTTTTTTCGGAAGATCGTTTGCTGGTGATGCGAGCTGCTGATGCCGTTGAGAAGATTACCGTTCGTCATCCGGAGTTTTTAAAAGCGCATAAACAACAGCTGTTGAAACTCTGTAGGCAGGCAGAGCACATCGAATTGAAATGGCATCTTGCCCTACTGTTGCCACGTCTGCCGCTAACAAAGAAAGAACTAAACTTCGTTTGGGAGTTGTTGAGCGAATGGGTGCTGGATAAAAAAGAGAGCCGGATCGTACGGGTGAATGCGCTGCAGGGTCTTGGAGATGTTTTGCCTGAATGTTCTGAGAAAAAACCTGACTTTATGCAGATCATTGCTGAATTGAAGAAGGAATATATACCGTCGCTGAATGCGAGGATAAGGAAACTGGAAACGCAGCAGTAACGTTTTGAGATTTAAAATAGCAGAGAGGCATGTCTGTAAATGAAATATATCATATTTTAAACTGATGATTTTTCAAAGTTGTAAAGACTTTCTGCATTAATTTTCGATCGAATTATAAACGATATGAAAGATCTTCAAGTACTACCGTCACAAATGAAAGTGATCTTAAAAATGATGAAAGCTGCGACTTGTATATTCGCGCTGTTAATGTTTAGTTCGTCAGCACTCGCCCAGCGTCAGGCCGGTATGGTGGATAAGCCTTCGGGCGGACAAGTGTTCAATGCCGAGCAATATAAAATCGACCGGATGGCGCAGCAGTATAATAGCTATATGTCGAACTATAACCGCATTCAATCTGCAAAGAATCCGGCTGATTATTTTGATAAAAAAACAGCAACCGAGACCATGGATCCGGTTAAATACGTGTCTCCAAATTTTCCGTTGGATACGGTGGCCGAAGTTTATGATACAATGTATTACAACACGAACGGTAGCCTTTTTCACAAGCTGTATAAAAACTCCGGTTCTTCCAGCGCATACAATGATCCCCCGCGCGATTCACTGGAATTGGGTGTGTATGGCAAAGTGTATGATCTCAAAAGCTATCGGTTTGATGGATTGGGTGGTTCGTTTTATCCCCACATTTCCAATATGCTGAATACGTATAAAATACAGCAGAAAAGCGGAAAGGCGGGATTTGATCTGGTCGTCCAGGTTCAACATTCTCCTCGTTATTATACCTATAAACTTTCAGTGACACCAAAAGGGAAGTACACGGTTGAAGTAGTGAAATTTCATCATAGCTATATTAAGCAGAAGTCCGGTACTATTCTCAGCTATCAAAAAGACAGTGTGAACAGTTTCAGCTTTTTATTACAGGATGGGTATTTCCGCTTCTTATGCAATGGAGAGGAACTCTTTATGGTTCAGCTGGAACACCCCTGGGCTTGCCTTGTAGATGATCCGCTCATTTACGTGAATGATGATTGCAAGCTGATGCTGTATGAGTATAATGCGGTTTTCTTTCCGGAAACGAAAAGATGATCTTCAGTCATAGTATAGGAAGATCATTAATTGATAAAATGAATCAGTAGTCTCCAAAAAAAACGACCCATCCAACGGAGGGTCGTTTTTTATTTTGAGAGTTAAGCTGTTTTTTATTCTATCATTACCTTTTTACTGATGCTTCCTTCTTCAGTTTCCAGTCTTACAAGATAGATTCCTTTCTCCAACATAGTTATATCAATCTCCTCTCCCGGATTCCATTGGCGTTCTATGACCACTCGCCCATTCAGATCGAAAAGCTGCAGTTGTGCCGGTTCTTCAACGCCGGAGATATGCAGGATGTCATTTGCAGGATTGGGATAGAGTGTGATATTCAGCTTGGCCGGTTCTTCGTTTTCTTCCATCCTCGCACCCGGTCCAGCATATTTAATCAGCATATTGATGTTGGAGATCACACCGGTGGTCACGAATTCATCGTTAGGGTAAGTACCAGGAATGGCTTTGATCATCGCGTTGCAGCGTCCACCGTTAAATACTTCAGTAAATTCAAGAGTGCCGTCTGTTCGTACTTTGGCAGTGACATAATTGTTGGATAAATTGGAGGTGCCCACATTGCTGCCGGTGAAGAATAGTTTACCACCCTGAGTGGCTTCAAATCCGGTCATCGTGAAATTCCAATAGCTCAAAGGTAACAGGTGGGTGACGGCATAGACCGGCGTGCTGAGGTTGGCGGATGAAAATTTATACGCCATAATGCGAGGCTGCACAACGCCATTCGATGAATGGCCGACATACACGTCTCCGCCTGCAGAGATTTTCATTTTCGGGCCCACTGTAGGCCAGTAGTTCCCTTGAGGCAGATTGCCGGAGCTGTAACTGCTCTGTAACGCACCGGCTGAATTGTATTTTCTTACAATGGTTCTGTAGCGCGAAGCAGTGGTGTTAAACCCTGCACCGGCGACGTACACATTTCCCGATACATCGGTTGCTATACTGCTGAACCAGGTGCGTCCGCCGGTAGTATAGGTTTTCGTCCATAACTGGAATAGACCTGTGTCGTGCTTGATAAGAATTCCGTTGTTAGAGGTGATCTCTCCACATACATAAACATTCTGTGATGCATCTACTGCCAGTGACACCGGTGTCAGATAATTGAAGATCGTACCGGATTGTCCGCCAATGGTGATGTTGCCCGTCGACTGACTCACAGCGCGCAGCTCATAGGAATTGTTTCCTGCTGTGGTGAGACTCTTCATCAGCACCACAATCGTACTGCCCTTTACCGCCATGTCAATTGGGGTAGGGTACTGATAATTAAAACCGGATGGCATGGGCCGTACCCACGATTGAAGAAGTGAGGAACTCAACTTGAACAACAATCCTTCGCGGGTACTTCCATAATTACCGTAGGCGAGGATATAGAGTTCATTGTTGGGTGTGGCAAGAATCTTAACCACCGTCATACTGGTATAGGGCGAACCCGGCTGAATCGTGGTAGCCAGCAAAGCCGTACCCGATGCGTTAAATTGCCGAACTGTATAAGTAGTGCCGGCATAAGGAGTCTTTGATACGGTATAGTACCTGGATGAACCTGCAGTCAGGAAATTCTCTTCTTCATTCAGCTGTTTGATCCAGGCTGTTGTTTGGGCCGATGCGATTTGTGAAATAAATAAAATCGCAATGATCAGAAGTCGTTTGGTCATGGTGGTTGATTTTGGTGACCTGAAACTACAACGGCATTATTATACAATCTACCAGAATTGAGTATCCGGCAGATATTTCTAGTAATGAGTGTGGATCCGGATGAAATTGCAATCTAACTTTAGTCGATGCTTGCTGAGAGTCGCTTGCGTCGTTACTATCTGTTATTTGGTGAATTGGTGGATTAGTGAATTGGCAATTTGGCAAATCTGTCCGTTGTTCGGTTTATCCGCCATCTGTACATCTGCAATCCAAGATCTACAATTCTGCTTATCGGTAATCTGTACCTCTGTAAATTCCGTAAGATCTGTACTTTGTAAATCCGAACCATCTGCACCATCCTAATCACTCCGTAATTATCTGTAATCTGCAACTCATGATATTCCCATCATTGCACTAACTTCACTGCATGATCCGCTACAACCCCAAAGACTGGTTCCTCATCATCTTTAAATTTCACAAGGCCGATACCTTTCGGAAATTATTGCCTTTGATTATTGCACTCTGTTTGTATGCATTTTTGATTACCTGGCTCGAAACAGAAGTGTGGAAACTGAGCGAAAAAAGTCATGTAAAGAATCTTTCGTTGATTCATACCTCTCTTGGCATGGTGATCTCGCTGCTGCTGGTGTTTCGTACCAATACTGCGTATGAGCGTTGGTGGGAGGGGCGTAAGGTCTGGGGCGGACTTGTTAACTCCAGCCGCAATCTCGCCTTGAAAATTAAAGCACTCGTACCGGAAGAAGCTGGTTACTTCGCCGTGATGATTCCCAATTTCGCTTTTGCGTTGAAGAACCATCTTCGCAAGGTCCATCTGGAAGAAGAACTCGAACCGGCTGAAGGGTTTTCGGTTACGCCAGCTGAAGGTTCCCACCTTCCGAACCGAATCGCTTTGCAAATCATGAAATATGCTGCTGCTTTGGAGAAGTCGGGCAAGCTGAAACCGGAACACCTGTTGCTGATGCAACCCGAACTTTCCAATTTCACCGATGCCACCGGCGCCTGCGAGCGGATCCGTAACACTCCGATTCCGTATTCGTATTCCGTTTTCCTGAAAAAATTCATGTTCCTCTATGTGATGACCCTGCCGTTCGGTTTTGTCTTCTCACTGGGATATCTCACCATTCCGGTCGTTGCGATCATTTTTTATGTGCTGGCCAGCCTCGAACTCATCGCCGAAGAAATCGAAGATCCGTTCGGAAAAGATGCCAACGATCTCCCTACCGACGAAATCGCCAACGGTATCCGGAAAACGGTCAAAGAAATCCTCTCCTGACTCGACTGCCTCAAGCCTCAAGCTTGCAGCATTGTAGCCTGTAGCCGCCTGCAGCATTGAAGCCTGCAGCCACCTGCAGCCTGAAGCCACCTTCAGCCTGAAGCCTGCAGCCCTGCAGCCACCTGCAGCCTGAAGCCCTGCAGCTTGCGGCTTTGCAGCTACAATTAACTGGCTGAAAAATCCTGTTTTTCAGCCAGTTAATTGTAAATATGGAGAATATTATTGTTCAGCAACTCCGTCCGGTATTGCAAAAGTGGAGTAGTGGCAGGTCCGGACACTACCGATCCGTCGATAATGCTGAACTTGCTCATGCAGGTGGAATCAATGCAGAAAATATCGCTCGGAATACCTTGAACATAGGCGGTTGATACGCTCGGGTCATAGGTGCAGGTGCGCTCGAAGGCGGCAAAATCGGTGGGGGAAGTGCGTACAACAATCAATCCCCGGTTCCCGGCATAATTGTAATATACCCAATTGTTAATAGCATTCAGGTTCACATATTCGGGAAGATTGAGGTTGAGATATTCATCAACCGCCACTGTCGGGACCCGGTCGTTGTCCTTTTTACAGGCGTTGATGATAACGAATCCGGCGACAATGACCCATAAAACCGGGCCTTTTACGTAATTTTTCATGCGGAACGAAGATAAGGATTTGTATTTTTGGAAACTTATTACCTATATTTGATCTTACAATAACGAACCAAAACATGAAAAAACATCTCCTTACTCTGTTCTTTGTCCTGTCGATTCTCATTCCGGCTGGTCTGATGGCACAATCCGGTGAAGCCGCAAAAGGAAAACATGGCGGGTACCTGACCTCCAGCGACCAGAAAGTTTACTTCGAGATCGTGGACGATGGTACGAAAATCAGTTTTTTCCCCTGCGATAAAGATGGCAACGCATTAACCAATCCCCCCTCTGAGGTGGATGTGGTTGTTATATTCCTGAGTACGTCAGAAACGTATAGCCTTAAAGGTGTTCAGTTGAACGAAGGTGCTTATTCTGTTTCTCCGGAAAGAATTTATCCCGTTTATATTTATAGCCTGAACTACACCTATAATAACGAAAAAGGTGCATTGAAATTCAGGAGACCTGACGCTCCCACGCCGAGGTAATATTTCATATCAGAAATTTGAAGGAGGCTGTCTGATTGGCAGCCTCTTTTATTTTGTCTTTTCTGTGAGAATCCTCGCCGATTTATCACTTTTACATCATAATTACCTTAAGTTTGCGTTGAGGTACCTATGAAACATCCCCTTCGTCTATTCCTGTTTCTCGCATTTTTAGGTTGTGCTCCGGCTTTTTCACAGAGCGATGGCAGCGCCAGAAAGAAACAGAAACAGGCGGAGAAGGCAAAACAAGAGCAGATTAAAAAGCAGATGAAAGCCGAAGAGATCGGCCGTAAACGTCATCTTAAACTGCAATCGAAGGATGTTAAGAAGCGCTGGAAGAAGAATAAGAAGAAGTATAAGCACGTCGATTCATTTGATAAACGGGCTAAATGGCGTCAAAAAATCTGGCCTCATAAGCGTCCCGAGAATAGAGGCTAAGTTGCGAAGCGCTTGCGCCCTGTCCCGTAAATTGCACGGAGTGCAATTTGCGGGAGAAGCCTCAGGGTTGCGAAGCGCTTGCGCCCTGAGCGAAGCCTCAGGGTTGCGAAATTGCAGAGCTGATATAGTTGCTTGGGCGCTAAGTCTATTGGTTGCTAAGATGGAAAATCGCTAAGTGGTTTGGAAGTACGGGAGTAAACGGCACTTTCACGGATTGAAAATCGCTAAACCGAGACGTAAACACTCTGTAACTCCGAAACTAAGTAACTAAGTAACTAAGTAACTCTGCAACTCTGTAACTCTGTAACTCCGAAACTCTGTAACTCCGAAACTAAGTAACTAAGTAACTCAGTAACTCTGCAACTCTGTAACTCTGCAACTCTGCAACTCTGTAACTCTGCAACTCTGTAACTCTGCAACTCTGTAACTCTGTAACTTTCATCAAGCGTACATGCGCATATCCACCGGCACCACGGTAGTCACCCCGGGTTCAGCCATGGTGATACCATACATGATATCGGTAGCCGACATCGTTTTCTTGTTATGTGTGATGATGATGAACTGCGAAGTCTGACTAAAGGTTTTGATGATGTTGGTGAATTTGTCAACGTTGTTGTCATCGAGCGGAGCATCCACCTCATCAAAAATACAGAAGGGCGCAGGTTTTAAGAGATAGATGCCGAAAAGCAAGGCGGTTGCCGTCAGCGTTTTCTCTCCTCCGGAAAGCTGGTGGATACTCAATGGCTTCTTGCCTTTCGGCTGCGCAACGATTTGTATATCGGATTCCAGCGGGTTCGAAGGTTCGCTCAGCACCAGATCGCAGTTGTCGTCGTCGGTGAAGAGACTGCGGAATACGCGGATGAAATTTTCGCGCACCTGTGTAAATGCTTCCATAAAAACGGTTCTGGCTGTTTCATCAATTTCACTGATCGTCTTAAGCAGTGCTTCTTTCGCATTCTGTAAATCTGTTTTTTCTGCGATGATGAAATCATAGCGCTCTTTGATCTCTTTGTATTGTTCCAGCGCCATTGGATTGATAGGGCCGAATTCAGTGACCCGTTTGCGCAGCTGCTCTGCCCGTGGCCGCATTTCTTCTTCGTTGAATTCAGGGTCTGGTTCCTGTTCACTCAGATCCTGAATATCAATGTTGAATTCGATATTGAGCCGCTCTTTTAGAGAGTGCATCTGTAGTTTAAGCTCGTTCAGTTCATCGTGCACATGTTGCATGTGCTGGTCGGCTGTTTCTTTGTTGCGTCGTAATTCAGTCAGTCGTTTTTCCTCATTTTCAATGGATGAACGGGCTTGTGTATAGTCCGTTTCTGTTTCTTTATAGGCAGCTTCAAAGGAGTTTTTTTCCTCCATCAGCAGCTTGAATGCTTCGCTGTTGTTTTCTATGCCTCCCAGCAGTTGGTCTGTTTGGGTTTTTACTGAATCTAGTTCTAGCGCATACTGTTCTTTGTTTTTCCTGAGCGTTTCTGCCTGATTGGTTTTATAGCCAATGTCACGGATGATGTTCTGAATACGGTTTTGTTGTTGCAGTAAACCTATGTTTTGCTGATTGTAGGATTGCGCTTTGTCGTTCGATTCACGTTGAAGTTGAAGCGTCTGCTCCTGCTGGACATTCAGCTGCTGCACCAATTTGTCGAGGCGTTCGCGGAGAATAGCCGGACTCAGCTCCGGATTATTCTGCTCTTCTTCCATCAACTGCTGAATTGCAAGCGCTTCATCGTTGAGTCGGCCACTGTTGTTTTTCGACTGATTCAGGTTATTGGTGATGAACTCTCTGCTGCTGGTCAGATTATTGGCCTGACCGTTTAAACGCATAAAGTCCTGTTCAGTTTTACTGAGTGTCTGCCGGCATTGATCCAGTTGCTGACGAAGTTCCGTATGTTCGGTATCCGAAATTTTTACCTGATCTTTATATTCTTCAACGATCTGTTCCTGATGTTTAAGTTCCTCCGCCAGTTTCTCGAGATTGCGGAATTTTCCGGTACGTTTACCGTCGAATGCACCAATGGATCCTCCTCCGACAGCATATCGTTGACGCAGAAAGTGGCCGGTTTGGGATATCACCACCAGCGACTGGTCTTCATTGACAGGATAATCCTGTAAAGAGCGGTCTTTCTCCAGAATCTGTACGTGCCCGAGCAGCATCTGGTAGAGTGGATCGTATTTTGAATTCCGCTCCACAGCATTTATTGCATGAATACACCCTTCAAGAGTAGGTTGAGAGGACGACTTATACTGACGTAAAGTGTCCAGTACAAAAAAGTTGGCGCGTCCTTTTGATGAATTGCTGAGTGTTTGAAGCGCTTCCCATGCTTCCTCCATTGTATCAACAACAAAGTGATTGAGGTAAGGCTCCAGGAAGTTTTCAATGGCCAGTTTGTAAGACTCTTCACAAACAATGATCTCACTTAACAAAGGAGCCTGCTTGTACTTATCGTGATTCTTTTTAAGGTAGCGGATCGATTCAGGGTAGCCTTCCATCTGCTCAAGCAGATTTTTGGTAAGCTGGTATTCATTGTGACGGGCATCTAGTTTGCGCGATTCAGCCTGCAAAACCTGATTCAGTTCTTTCTGTCGGTTTTCGCTCAGGCGGATATTATCTTCCAGCTCTGTTCGCAGATCACGCAGGCGCTTCAATTCGCTTTCGGCATGCTCTTTTTCAGGTAGAACTTTTTCAAGTTCTTCTTCGATACCACGCAGTTTGGCAGCACTTTCTTCCTGCTGCTGATGATAACGTTTAAGTTCTTCCTGAATAGAATTGTAGCGGGTGTTTTTAACGGCTTGTTTTGTTTCAAACTCGTTAATCATGGTCCGCAACTGGTAGGTCTGCTGATTGAGCTCACGGATAGTGACCTGCGACGCTTCGTAATCCTGTTTGCTGCGTTCAGATTCCTCACGCTGACGGCTTACCGTTTCTTCAAGCTGTTTGAGGTGTTCCTCCTCACGTATTTTTTCTTCCTGTAAAGCAACAAGGCTTACCTGAACTTCTTCAAGTGTTTTTTCGTCCTGCTCGTTTTGTTGTTGCAGCTGTTTCTGCTTTTCAATCAGAAAATTCAGGCGTTCGTTTCGGTTCTTCTCTTCGTTTTCGAACCGGGTTATCTCGAGGAGTTTTTCATTTAATGCCTTCTGTGTAGCCTGATATTGCCGCTCTTTTTCAACAACACCCGCTTTCATGTCCTGTATGCCGCTCTCGAGTTTTTCGAGTTCTTCCTGCAACGCGGTTTTCGCAGTATGGTGGTCCTGTTCCCGTTGCTGTAGTTGCACCATTGCTTCACTGTGATGGCGGATGCTGTAAAGGGCCAGCTGTGTGCTCAGGGTCCGGTATTCTTCCCGCAGACGATAGTAACGATCTGTCTTCTTGGCCTGACTCTCCAGCTGTTTCAGACTTTTTTCAATCTCAAATAGTAAATCGTTTACTCTGTTCAGATCGGCGTCTGTTTCTTCCAGTTTCTGAAAGGTCTGGCGTTTTCTGATTTTATATTTGGAGATGCCGGCCGCCTCTTCCAGCAAAGTTTTAATGGTGTTGTTCCTGTCTTTCAGAATGTCATCCACCATATTTAATTCAATGATGGCATAGGAGTCGGGACCAATACCGGTATCCAGGAAAAGATCGTTGATATCTTTCAGCCGGCAGGTCACTCCGTTCAGGAGGTATTCGGATTCTCCGGAACGATAAAGGCGCCTTGTAATAGATACAGTAGAGTATTCAGTTGGCAGGATGCCTTTGTTGTTTTCGAAGGAAAGGCTTACTTCAGCCAGATTGGCGGGCTTTCTGTTTTTGGTGCCATTGAAGATGATGTTTTCCATCTTCTCACTACGCAACATACGTGTTTTCTGCTCACCCAATACCCAGCGCATCGCATCTACCACGTTCGATTTGCCGGATCCATTGGGTCCTACAATAGCGGTAACACCTTCGTCAAAGTGAATGATCACTTTATCACCAAAGCTTTTAAAGCCTTTTATCTCCAGCGATTTTAATCTCATGTTGATGTATATTTTAGAAAAGAACGACCCGTACAATTTAAACGTACGAGCCGGGTTTCCTGGGTAACTTATTTATTATTTAGGTTCTGAATGCTGAACGGGGAATCATCTTTTTATTGTCATAAACCACCGTTGATCGCAACGCAAATGTAAAAAACCCCCGGCAGTGATACCAGCCTGACACATTTTATGTTGAAAAGTGTTTATTTTGGTTCCATGGAATTCAAAGCCTTGTTCTATATCCTGATCGCCGTCATTTGGTTCTTCTCCAAAGTTCTGAATGCCAAAGGGAAAAAGGTGAAGAAGGCACTGCCGATGCCACCTCCGGCCAACCCATTGCCACCTGCCCCGGTAAAGCCGGTAAGAAAAAAAGTGGAGGTCCGGGCAACGAAACGACCCACCATGGTTGTCAATCAGCCAGTGTCGTTGGAGTCGCAGTCGGGGTTAGAGGCTGCAGCAGTGAACAGGCTGAATACAAAAGTGAGGGAGAGCCAGCTTCCGGAACCGGTTCTGATGGAAGTACAAATGCTGGAGGATGACGGATGGCAGGAAAACGGATCCTTTGGTGTACAGTTGGCTTCTGAAATTAAGAACGGAACAATTGATTGGAAACGTGCGGTGGTAATCAATGAGTTACTATCGCCGAGGGTGTAGCCGTACCGTTAGAATTGTTGAAAACTCATGGTCATGTGGCCTGCGTTTTTGAAATTCAAATCAATTGTTTCTATTTTTAACCCCCGCCTTGATTTAACCTAACATTAACACTCAATACGACACAAACTTAACCCTATGATAAGGAATGTCTACTCAACCCTAGTGCTTTTACTTCTGACCTGCACGGTTGCCTTCGCGCAAACAGGTGCCATCAGAGGTAAAATTCTGGACAAAGCTACCAAGGAGCCACTGCCCTTCGCGTCGGTAGTTGCGGAAATGAACGGTACGATGATCGGAGGGGCCCAGTCGGATTTTGATGGTGAATATACCATCAAGCCACTGCAGCCCGGTTCGTACAACGTACGTGTGACGTTTGTCGGTTACAACGATCTCGTAATCACTGGAATCGTTGTTGCCAATGACAAAATCACTTTCCAGGATCTCAACCTCAGTAAGAAGGTTGTTGAGACCAAGGAAGTGGAAATCATCGCTTACAAAGTGCCTTTGATTGATAAAGGTAATACTTCGGTAGGCGCAACATTAACCCGTGAGGAAATTGAAGCAGCTCCAACACGTGACGTACGCTCTGTGGCCTCTCAGGCTGCTGGTGTATTCCAGAAAGATGATGGTGATGCGTTGAACGTGCGCGGTTCCCGTGACAATGCAACTGACTATTACATCGACGGTATCCGTATCCGTGGTAGTCAGCAACTGCCGCAAGCCGGTATTGAGCAGGTAACTACCATCGTGGGTGGTACACCAGCTCAGTATGGTGATGCAACAGGTGGTATCATCAGCATTACAACCCGCGGACCTTCCAAACAATTCAGCGGTGGTATCGAACTCGTCTCTTCTGAGTTACTCGACTCCTATGGTTATAACCTGGTTTCAGGTAACCTCTCTGGTCCGATTCTGAAAAAGAAACTGGAGAATGGTGCTGAAAAAGCAGTATTAGGCTTCTTTATCAGTGGTGAATTGCAATTGGATAAAGATCCGGATCCTTCAGCAATCGGAATGTACCGGCTGAAAGATGCGCAATACGATGATTATAAGACGGATCCGGTTCAGCCGTATCAAACAGCTAACGGTTTTGGTCATTATAATAAAGCGGAGTACTTCACTGCTGACGACTTCGAAAAGAACGATGTTAAGAACAACATTGAAGCGCTGGGATATCGTTTCACCGCGAAACTGGATTATCAGCCGCTTGATAACACAACGCTGACTGTTGGCGGATCATACAATACCTCCAACCGCCGGTTGTTCAACTACAACCGTTCGATGTATAACTTCGAGGAAAATGCACAACGTATTGAAACGGATTACCGTGCGTTTGCCCGTGTTACCCAACGTATTGCTTCTACCTATAAGAATGAACAGGGGGAAACGAATTCTACGTTCCGCAATGTTTATTTCACCCTTCAGGCAGAATATAATAAGAGTATCCTTTATACGCAGGATCCTGACCATGAAGACAACTTCTGGAAATACGGCTGGTTCGGTAAATTCCATAACGATCGTCAGAAAGTGTGGAATACACTGGGCGGACCGGTTCCGGGAGGCTCTGGTTTCGAGTTCTTCCTCAATCCGGGTTATGCAGATAACTTCTCTTACGAACCGGTAGGTCTGAACCCGATTTCTGAAGCGTATAATAACACTGCATATGCCTTCTATCAGGAAGCTACCGGATCAAATACCTTCTCTAACATTAACATTATTAATGGTCCGGGAGGAATGGTAAACGGTGGAGCTCCTAACCGTACGGTAATGTCAATCTGGGAATCAGTAGGACAGGGACAAAACTCTTACCAGCATAACGACCTCGATCAGTATCGTTTTACCCTTACCGGTAACGCAGATATTAAGAAGCACGCTATTCAGGTTGGTTTCGAATTCGAACAGCGTGTTGACCGTCAGTATGCCAACGCTCCCCGCGGCCTCTGGACGCTCGGTCGTCTGCTGGCAAACAACACCAATAAGCTGGTACTGGCCGATGTAAGTGATACATTGGATATCGATACGATTATCGTGGATCAGTTTACATTCTATCTGCTGGACTTCAATACCGGCTACAATCCGGTTGTGGATGGAAACGGAAATGTTGTAAATGGTTTCTATGAAAATGTGCGTAAAGGTCTTGGCCTGGCCAATAACCAGTATGTTGATTTTGACGCTCTTAATCCTGATCAGTTGAACATTAATATGTTCTCTGCAGATGAATTGGTTTCGAATAATCTGGTGGCTTATTATGGATTTGATGCGAATGGTGAAAAGTATACAGGTAAAGCAACATTCAAAGATTTCTTCACCAAGAAATCTGGCGGTAACTTCACCCGTGAAATTGATGCTTTCCGTCCAACGTATATGGCGGCATACATTCAGGATAACTTTGCCATTGATAACCTGAACTTCAACATCGGTCTCCGTGTCGATCGTTTTGATGCCAACCAGAAGCAATTGAAAGACCGTTATCTGTTGCTTGACGCTTATAACGTAGGTAACTATCCGGTCGCTATTTCAGGAAGACCCGGAAACATCGGTGACGATTTCGTTCCATACATTGCTAACCCTAATGACCTGAGTTCAGTTATCGGTTACCGTGATGGTGATGTTTGGTATGATGCCAGCGGTCAGATCGTTTCTAACCCTGATCTGATTGCACAGAATTCCTCTACAGGACGTGCCATCCCGGCTGAAAAAGACGGAGCAGGATCCGTAGGAACAGAAGACTGGAATATCGATGCCGTGTTTAAGGATTATGAGCCGCAGATCGTTGTGATGCCACGTGTTGCGTTTAGCTTCTCTATCACCGATCAGGCGCAGTTCTTTGCTCACTATGATGTATTGACTCAGCGTCCGTCAACCAACCTCCGCAACGACCCATCAGAATATCTGCAGTTCCTCACTAACCCTGACGGAACACTGAACAATGCCGGTTTATTGCCTGAGCGTACCACCGACTACGAAATCGGATTCAAGCAGGTAGTAAGTAAGAGCTCTGCATTCACCATCTCTGCATTCTATCGTGAACTCAAGAACATGATTCAGCAGGCTCGGATTAACTATGCGTATCCATACATCTATACATCTTTTAGCAATATCGACTTCGGTACTGTTAAAGGATTGTCGTTGAGCTATGACCTTCGTCGTACCGGTAACGTACGGATGATGGCAAACTATACACTTCAGTTTGCTGACGGTACAGGTTCAGGTGCTAACTCAAACGTGGAGTTGACTGATACAGAGCAGCCAAACGTACGATTCATCGTTCCGCTTGATTACGATACCCGTCATGCATTCACTGTATCACTTGATTACCGTTACGGTTCCGGAACTGCTTACAATGGTCCGATGCTGTGGGGTAAACCTATCCTTCAGAATACCGGTGCTAACCTGGTATTCCGTACCAACTCCGGAACGCCATACACTCGTCAGGCCCGCCCGACCCGTGAAGGTGCAACAATCGGCTGGCAGGATAACGGTCAGCGTGTAGTAGAAGGGGTAATCAACGGTGCGCGTACTCCCTGGCAGTTCCGTATTGATGCCCGCATTGAGCGCGATATCAATATCAAAATCAGCGAAAAGAAAACGGCTACCTTCAATGTTTATCTGTGGGTACAAAACCTGCTGAATACACAAAACGTAGTTGGTGTTTACCGTGCTACAGGTAACGCTACGGATGATGGTTTCATCTCTTCACCTGATGGTCAGCAGCTGGCAGCTTCACAGATTTCTCAGCAAGCCTTCGTTGATCAATATTATATTAAGATTCAGAACCCTGATAACTACAGCCTGCCACGTCGTACCCGTCTTGGCGTACGATTCGATTTCTAATTTGAACCCGATAACAATCAGAACTTAACGCTATGAAAATGCTTCGAAATAAAATTACGGCAAGCCTGGCGCTGATGGTTGCCCTTTCGATTCCTGCGTTCGCAAAAAAGAACGTAGGAGGAGGTATGGCACACAAACCGCAGACTGCTCATAAAGTAGCTGCCGGCTGTAATACCACTCAGGCTCAAATTGACCTTGATATAAACCAGGTTCGTGCCCGTATCCTGGTAGGTGGTGACTTATGGTGGGACCCGGTAGGACAAACGCCTTACTATGAGGTGCCTATCGGATCAAACAAGAATTCTATTTACGCCGGTGCACTCTGGCTCGGTGGATGGGATCAGAATCAGAATCTCTACGTTGCCGCTCAGACCTATCGTCAGAGTAGTGCAAACGATTTCTGGGGTGGTCCTACTTTTCAGGCAACACCTGGTGCTCAACCTGATATTACAGTTGACCGTTGTGAGGAGTTTGACCGGTTCTGGACCATCAATCGTACAGATGTTGAAGATTTCCTTGCCGGTGCTGAACCAACTGATGATATCAAGTCATGGCCCGGAAACGGTAATGTAGCCAACGGCGAATTGCCTAACCTGGCTCCATTCTTTGATGCCAATAATGACGGAACCTATAACTGGGAGGATGGAGATTACCCGTATTTCAAACTGGACGGAAACTACCCCGTTGATCCTTCTTCCGGTCAACCGGTGTGTAACGATTACCTCTTTGGTGATCGCAGCATCTGGTGGGTGTTCAATGATGTGGGTGGTAATAAAACAGAAACCAACTCTAACCCGATTGGTCTTGAAATCCGTGCTCAGGCTTTTGCCTTCAACACCACGGATGAAATCAACTACATGACATTCTATAAATATCAGATCATTAACCGTTCAAGTAATCAGCTTGACTCTACGTATTTCGGAGTTTGGTGCGATCCTGATCTGGGAAATGCAGCGGATGACTATGTAGGATGTGATGTGGGTCTCGGACTCGGATATGTATACAATGGTGATCCGGATGATGACGGTGGTGGTGCTTATGGATTGAATCCACCTGCAGTTGGTATTGACTTCTTCCAGGGTCCGCTTGCTGACGTTGGTGATGGAGTAGATAATGACAGAGATGGAACAACCGATGAGCCGGGTGAAGAAATCACCATGTCACGTTTCGTTTATTATATCAACGTAAATAATGTACCGAACGGTAACCCTTTCACCGGTGACGACTACTATGAATACCTCAGCGGAAGCTGGGCGGATGGTCAGCCGATTACATACGGTGGTGACGGACGTGGAGCAGGTACCGGGGCAACTACAACGCCTTGTGAATACATGTTCCCGGATAATACAGATCCGAAATTTGCCACACCATGGACAATGGTTACCGCAAACATTCAGCCGGATGATATGCGCTGGTTACAATCTGCCGGTATCTTCACATTGCAACCTGGTGCTGTAAATTATATTACAACCGGTGTGGTTTGGGGACGTGCAACAACAGGTGGACCGCTGGCTTCTGTAGGTGTTGTAAAACGTGGTGATGTTAAAGCACAATCACTCTTCCGTAACTGCTTCGGTGTACTTGATGGACCCGATGCTCCGGATGTTGCCATTCGTGAGCTGAATCAGAAACTGGTACTGTCTTTTGAAGATACCCGTACGACTAAAACAGAATTGTACAAGGCGATCGATCAAAGTATTCCGAATGTGGTTATTGACGAAATCAACGATACTACTTCCGTAGCGGATACACTCTCGGAAGATGAAAAGAGCTATCACTTCCAGGGTTATAAATTGTATCAGGTATCAGATCCAAACGTGTCTGTATCAGATATCGATGATCCTTCAAAAGCGAAACTGATTGCTCAGGTTGACCTGAAAGACAGTGTTGGTATTCTCGTGAATTACGAATTCAGTGATTTCCTTGGAGCCTATGTTCCGACACAGAAAACCATTGAAGGTGATCAGGGACTCAAGCAGACCTTTGAAATCTCGAATGACCTGTTTACGTTGAAGTCGCTGTCGAACAACAAGCCTTATTACTTCATGTCGATTTCATATGCCTATAACAACTATCGTCCTTTCAACCCAAGTGCGCCGGATGAAACCAAACAGCAAAAGGCACCCTATCTGCAGGGACGTAAAAATGTGAAGGTGTATTCTGGAATTCCACATCGCCCGGATTTCTATAACGGAGGAACAGTTCTTAATTCCGACTATGGTGACGGTGTTATCGTGACACGTCTGGAAGGAACCGGTAACGGAGGCAATTCTATCGACCTCTCACAGGCATCTGTTGATGAGATCATGAGTGGTGCACCTCACCGTGCGATGGCTCCGGTTTATCAGCCAGGAAAAGGACCCATCAATGTTAAGATTTATGATCCGATGTTGGTGAAAACCGGCAAGTACAATGTTCTGTTTGAAGGTCTCTCCAACGATAAACACTATGGTTTGATTGCTGAAGGACAAACTCCACGTACAGTGAATAATATTGACATTCTTCAGGGATTGAGTGGAGCTTCTGATTCTCTTCGTGTAGTGGTACAGGCCGGTGATGAATACAAAGTTGGCCAGTACATTTATCTCGATACCATCAATGGTATTGTGGTACCAGCCGGATTGAATAAACACTTCCATCGGATTGTCAGCACAAATGGAGTTGATACCGTTATGGTGCTTGCTGTTAACCCTTCCGGTGCCTTCGTGTCCGGATCAGGTACAGCTACACTTGCAATCGACCGTGCTCCGTTTGAAATCAATGAGCCTAGTGATTTTGTACTGAAAAGCAATAAAGTGGTTATGAACATCAGTACGGTTGCTGATAAAGTGATCGGTGCAAAAGATGCCTTAGGCAAAGTGGTTGAAGGAAATGGATTTATTGAAGCAAACATCATTTACAAGGATCCGTCCAAAGCATGGCTTTCAGGTATCGTGGATACTGAAACCGGTGATTCTGCTAACTGGATCCGTTCAGGTGAAGCTGCCGGTGATGTGAACGTACAGGGTGGATACCTTGATCCGAATCAGGTGTATGAAAATGTACTTGGTGGCACGTGGGCTCCTTCACGCCTTACCAGCAGCGTTGGTATCGGTGCTCCTAAAGTGGATGACCTCGTGAGTGTTGCTGCAAGCTGGGATTATATGGCCAGCGTGGATATTGTATTCACAACGGATACGAACAAATGGAGCCGTTGTACCGTGTTTGAAACAGGTGAAGATACAATGCCGTTAGTTGGTGGTGCTACCAATCTTGGACATCGCAAACAACCTTCTATTGGCCGTTCAGGTCAGGTTGGTGATGGCGTGGTTTCTACCACTGACCCAACAGATGCTGACTTCATTAGTGCAGAAGGGATGGGCTGGTTCCCCGGTTATGCAATTAACGTAGAAACTGGTGAACGTTTGAATATCGCCTTTGGTGAAAACTCAGCATTGCCTGCACAAAATGGTGCTGATATGAAGTTTAACCCGACATCTGTTACCGCACTGGATATTAATACTGGCCGTTGGCAGTGGGGTGGTATGCACACCATCTGGGTGTTTGGTAAAACTGGTGTCGGTACCAATGATATTCCTACGTATGATGATGGTGCAAAAATCCGTTCTATTGTTCAGTTGGGAACACCTTCAGCAAAACGTATTGCATTTAAAGGTGCGATCTGGACATCTATTCCGGTGGTGGCTAAAAATCATACGGCTCTCGAAACGGAAACCCGTGTTCGCCTGCGTGTTGTGAAGAATTATGCGCAATTCCTTTCAAATGGTGGCACAGCTACCAATGCAACCAATCCAAAATACGCAGTGGAAGTACCAGGCAACGTGTTGCCATCTACTGGTGTTACCGAGGTGGCGAAATCAGCACTCGACTATATCCGTGTTGTCCCAAATCCATACTATGCGTATTCTTCATATGAAAATACCCGTAAGGACCAGCTGGATACCCGTGTGAGGATTACAAATCTTCCAAGTAAATGTGTGGTGTCTATTTATACCGTAAATGGAACACTCGTACGCCAGTTCAAACGTGACGTGGGAACCGATCTTTCTGCCGGAAACGTTGTGGTGGAAGGTGTTGACTTCAACCAGTCAGCCTCATTGGATTGGGATCTTAAAAACACAGCAGGTATTACTGTGGCCAGTGGTATGTATATCATTCACATCGACGCCGGTGAATTCGGTGAGAAAGTCGTGAAATGGTTTGGTATTATGCGCCCGATTGACCTTGACTCATTCTAATTCCTTAACGGTTAAATCACAACCCTGATTCTTATGAAAAAACTTCTAGTATATATATCAGCTGTCGGAGTAGCAATGAGCCTTACGGTGAAGCCGGCAGTTGCAGGAAATGAAGATCGTGCAGGACAAGCGGGTGCAAATGAGCTCCTTGTTAACCCTTGGGCCCGTACTGCCGGTTTTGGTGGCGCTAATGTTGCCTTGGTGCGCGGTGTTGAAGCGATCAGCCTGAATGTGGCTGGCCTTGCCTTCAACAAAGGCACCGAAGTGGTGTTTGCACAAACGGACTGGATGCGTGGTACTGATATTAAAATCAGTGCTTTCGGCGTCGGTCAGAAAGTAGGCGAGTCCGGTTGTCTCGGACTGTCTGTTATGTCGATGCGTTTCGGCGATATTGAGCGTACAACTGAAGTACAGCCTGATGGTGGTTTAGGTACCTATTCACCACAGTTTCTCACTGTTGGATTCAGTTATTCCAAAGAATTCAGTAACAGTATTTACGGAGGACTCTCTGTACGCCTGATTTCTGAATCGATCAATGACGTAAAAGCTCAAGGTGTGGTACTTGATGCAGGTATTCAGTATATCACCGGTTTCAACGAAGCCAAGGATAATCTGAAGTTCGGTATCGCACTCCGCAATGTCGGAACGCCGATGAAGTTTGATGGTGAAGGTCTGGCATATCGTAACGATAACGCGAATGCAAATATTAACGTACTGCAGCAACAGCGTGTGGAGCGTTTTGAAATGCCTTCGCTGGTTACGATTGGCCTTTCTTATGATATCCAGTTGAAAGAAGAACATCGGATTACACCGATGGCTTCATTCACTTCTAATTCCTTTATTCGTGACCAGTTCTCTCTGGGGGCAGAATACGGTTTCCGTAAACTGTTTATGATCCGTGCCGGATACACCCTGGATAAAAAGGATAAGAATGCAATCGTTGACGATGAGATTTCTGCGCACCTGGGCCTTACTGCCGGTGCCAGCCTGATGGTTCCACTGGGAAAATCAGGTAAAATCTTCGGCATCGATTATGGATACCGCTCCACCAAAACATTCGATGGTACCCACACCATCGGTGTTCGTTTCAATCTCTGATCGAATTCAATCTATTCAACGGAAGACCTCTCCCTTGACTGGGAGGGGTCTTCCGTCTTATTCAAGACACACCCCGAACAGTAAATAAATATGTCAAAGATTACTTATCTCACCGAAGAAGGGTTGAAGAAACTGCAGGAGGAACTCAACCATCTTAAAACGGTTGAACGTCCGAGTATCTCCCGTCAGATTGCGGAAGCACGTGATAAAGGTGACCTTTCCGAGAATGCGGAATATGATGCAGCCAAAGATGCCCAGGGCCTGCTGGAATTGAAAATTTCAAAGATGGAGGAGCTCGTGGCCAGCGTCCGGATCATCGATGAATCAAAACTGGATACCTCCAAGGTGTCGGTGTTGTGCAAAGTTAAAATCAGAAATATTTCCAATAAAGCTGAAATGACCTATGTGCTGGTAGCAGAAAATGAAGCCGATCTCAAGTCGGGGAAAATTTCAGTTTCTTCTCCTATCGGTAAGGGATTGCTCGGTAAGAAGGTAGGGGAGATTGCAGATATTGTAACACCCGGAGGTGTTATGAAGTTTGAAGTGCTCGAGATATCTCTATCCAACTGAGTATGGCCAGTATCTTCACAAAAATTATCAATGGCGAAATTCCCTGCCACAAGATTGCAGAAACGGAGGAGTTTCTCGCATTTCTGGATGTCATGCCCCTCGTGGACGGCCATACACTGGTGATTCCGAAGAAAGAGGTGGATTACATCTTTGATCTGGATGATGCGTATTTTCAACGCCTCTGGTCATTTGCAAAGAACGTTGCGCCGGCAATCGAAAAAGCGATCCCCTGTAAGCGGATAGGGATTGCCGTTATAGGCCTGGAAGTGCCGCATGCACACATCCATCTGGTGCCCCTCAATCAGGTGGGAGATATCAATTTTACAAAGCCCAAACTTAGCCCTACTCCCGGTGAGCTGGCCAGCATCGCTGAAAAAATCAAGGCTTCTTTCTGATAAAGGAAGCCTTTTGCTGATAACGGTAAACTATTTTTTTGCTCTTTTCGGATTTTCCTGAACAAAGGCTTCCCAACCGGTATATTTTTTTCTTCCCGACTTCGAAGCCGGGGCCTCTCTGGTGGCAGTGCTTTGTTGATGTGCATTCCCGGTCTGAAAATAATGACATACTGCAACACCCATCGCGTCGGTTGCATCCAGAAATTTCGGCCGTTGTTCAAATTGCAGCAATCGCTGGAGCATGGCAGCAACCTGTTCCTTCGACGCACTTCCTTTGCCCGTGATAGACTGTTTGATGAGTCGCGGTGAATAACCAAACACCGGGATCCGATGATGCAAGGCAGCTGCCATCGCCACACCCTGCGCACGGCCCAGCTTCAGCATCGACTGAACATTCTTTCCGTAAAAAGGTTCCTCAATGGAAAGTTCATCCGGATGATGGCTTTCGATCAACTTGCAAACCGTATCGAAAATTTCTTTCAGCCGATCCAAATGATGATCGTCGGTGCTCATCTTCAATATACCGGCAGTGATCAGTTTTAGTTTATTACCACTGGTGGAAATAACACCGTATCCCATCACTACGGTCCCCGGGTCAATGCCCAGTATAATGCGCTCGGTGGGTTTAGATGTCATGCAGAGGTGTAAGTTTACGATGAAGTTCCCAGCAAACAATACCTGCACATACTGAAACATTGAGCGAATGTTTAGTGCCGTCCTGTGCAATTTCCAGGCAACCATCGCACATATCAATCACTTCCTGCGCCACACCATCCATTTCATGCCCGAATATCACTGCAACCGGAGCGGAACCCGGCTCAAACTGCTCCAGGCGAATACTTCCGCGAACCTGTTCCATGGCATATACACGAAAACCCTCTCTTTGCAAGGTAGCCACCGCATCGGTAGTAACGTTGAAATGTTTCCAGCTGACCGATTCTGTAGCACCGAGAGCTGTCTTCAATACTTCTTTCTGCGGCGGACAAGCGGTGATCCCACACAGATAAACAGCCTGAATACGGAAGGCATCGGAGCTGCGGAAAACAGAGCCTACATTGAGTGCGCTGCGCACGTTGTCGAGGACTAATATCACTGGTAATTTCTTTACCTGCTGATAAGCAGATAAGTCGGGACGGCCCAGTTCATCGTTCTTTAGCTTCTGCACACGAATGAATATCTTAGCGCAAAGTTAGTGATCGCCGTGAAAGAGGAAACCCCGCTCATGCAGCAATACAACAGTATCAAGGCTAAATACCCTGATGCCCTACTGCTTTTCAGAGTAGGAGATTTTTATGAAACGTTTAACGAAGATGCTGTAAAAGCTTCGAAGGTGCTGGGTATTATACTCACCAAGCGAAGCAATGGGTCCGCCTCCGAAATGGACCTGGCCGGATTCCCTCATCATTCGCTGGATACCTATCTGCCCAAGCTTGTAAGAGCCGGTATGCGGGTGGCGATCTGCGATCAGCTGGAAGATCCAAAAACAACCAAGAAAATTGTAAAGCGTGGTGTAACGGAAGTGGTAACTCCCGGTGTCACCTTCAGCGATAAAATTCTGGATCATAAATCGAATAACTTCCTTGCTGCCTGGTATCCGGTGGTAAAAACATCACATGCTGGTCTCGCATTGGCAGATGCCAGCACCGGAGAGTTTTATGTTGCAGAAGGCAAAGCAGAATACGTGGATAAGCTCCTGCAGAGTTTTCAGCCAACTGAAGTACTGGTGCCCCGTGCATCAAGGCAGGAATTTGAACAACGCTACGGAAACCGATTCTATACCTACACCCTCGACGACTGGGCCTTCCAGCCACTCTTCGCACGCGAAACACTTCAGAAACACTTCCATACCACTTCGCTGAAAGGATTCGGTGTGGAGGAGATGGAAGCCGGAATTGTGGCTGCCGGTGCAACCCTGCATTATCTCCAGCAAACGCGTCAGGAAGCACTCGTGCATATCAGTGCGCTGAGTAGGATGGAGGAAGACCGGTATGTTTGGCTCGATCGTTTTACTATCCGCAACCTCGAACTGGTCAATTCACCGCACGACAATGCCCGCACCTTGCTGGATGTGATGGACTATACTGTTTCACCGATGGGTGCCCGTATGCTGCGTCGCTGGCTGCTGATGCCACTCAAGGAACTGCTGCCGATTCAGGAACGACTGGATAACGTTGAGGCCTTAACGAAAAATACGGAGCTGCTTGAAGGATTTCAGGCGCAACTGAAAGGAATGGGCGACCTCGAACGTTTATCGTCTCGTATTGCGATTCGGAAACTGGGGCCGAGAGAGGCCGTGCAGTTACGACGCTCTCTGCAAATACTGTCGCCGCTGAAGGAAACGTTGAAAACTTCGGGACACCCCGGCTTTATTGCCATCGGCGACCGTCTGCATCCCTGTACTGAACTACTCCATAAACTTGAAGCGGCGTTGTCTGACGATCCGCCCGCATTGATTAATAAAGGCGGAGCCATCCGTAACGGTTACCATCAGGAACTGGATGATTTGCGTGCACTCGCATTCGAAGGGAAGGATTATCTGCTTCGCATCCAACGGGAGGAGATTGAGAAAACCGGAATTCCCTCACTCAAAATTGCCTACAATAATGTGTTTGGTTATTACATTGAAGTAACCAACGTCCATAAAAACAAAGTGCCTTCAGAATGGGTGAGGAAACAGACGCTCACTAATGCTGAAAGGTATATTACTGAAGAACTGAAAATTTACGAGGAGAAAATACTTGGTGCTGAAGAGAAAATCAACGTAATTGAAGAGCGCCTGTATAGTGAGCTACTCGAATTCATGACCGGCTATATTCCGTCACTCCAGGCGAATGCGGTGGAGCTGGCGCGCATGGATTGTCTCTGCAGTTATGCCCAGGTATCACTGAAAAACGGATATGTGAAACCGCACCTCAACGATGGTCAGGTGCTCAATATCGTTGGCGGAAGGCATCCGGTACTCGAACAACAATTGCCTCTCGGTCAAAGCTATATTCCCAACGATGTTTACCTCGACGATGAAAAACAGCAGGTCATTATCATTACAGGTCCGAATATGGCCGGTAAGAGTGCCGTGCTTCGGCAAACCGCATTGATTGTATTGATGGCTCAGTCCGGATGTTTTGTACCGGTGCAACATGCGGATATCGGCGTGGTCGATAAAGTTTTTACACGCGTAGGAGCATCGGATAATTTATCGCAAGGAGAGTCCACTTTTATGGTGGAGATGAATGAAACCGCCAGTATTCTGCATAACATCAGCGGACGGAGTCTGGTATTGCTTGACGAGATCGGACGTGGTACCAGTACCTACGACGGTATTTCCATTGCCTGGGCCATAGCTGAATATCTGCATAACCATCCCCATGCACGTGCGAAAACACTTTTTGCTACTCATTACCATGAACTCAACGAAATGGCGGCACAGTTTCCGCGGATAAAGAATTACAATATTGCCATCCGCGAAAGCGGTAATCAGGTGCTCTTTCTCCGGAAACTGATTCCGGGAGGCAGCGAGCATAGCTTCGGTATTCATGTAGCCCGGATGGCCGGTATGCCGTCTCCGGTGGTCCACAGAGCCAAGGAGATGCTGGAAACGCTGGAGAGGGCACATAGCAACAGTGAACTGAATAAATCGGCCCTGCAACGACAACAGCGCGATGAATTACAACTCAGCTTCTTCCAGCTGGATGATCCTGTGCTCGAGCAAATCCGGGATGAAATACTTCAGACCGATATTAATACCCTTACTCCGGTAGAAGCATTAATGAAATTAAATGAAATTAAGAAGCTGATATCCAGGGAGAAAGCGAAATTAAATGCCTGAAACTTGATTTTATCCAACGTTGCGTTGTATTTTTGCAGCCCTGCTAAAGTAGCTCATTCCGATAGTCCTCGCGAGGTAGAGCACGGAAGTATAACATAAGCGAAAGTAGCTCAGTTGGTAGAGCACGACCTTGCCAAGGTCGGGGTCGCGAGTTCGAACCTCGTCTTTCGCTCCAAAGAAAAGCCGCTGAAAAGCGGCTTTTTACATTTTGCGAAGGCGAGGTGAGAAGTTTACTCCGAGCGAAGCCGAGGAGAACCTCGTCTTTCGCTCCAAAGAAAAGCCGCTGAAAAGCGGCTTTTTGCATTTTGCGAAGGCGAGGTGAGAAGTTTACTCCGCGCGAAGCCGAGGAGAACCTCGTCTTTCGCTCCAAAGAAAAGCCGCTGAAAAGCAGCTTTATTGTTTTTACCCACTGGGTATTTAAAGAGCTATTTGGGTGTAACCAAATGAGGTGGTCCCGGATGCCTCACCAGGAATAAATGAATGTATTTTCACAGACCACCAGCAATTAATAGTGGATGCGCCGGGTTCGTAAAGTTCCAATCCTCAATCGGACAATCCTGCTAAATCTGCAGAAACGGTCTGCTGAGATTCTTCATCAAGATCATGATTGGTGCCAAATCTCAAAATAACTGTTATTTTTGCGCCTCCAATTTGGCTGAAATGCCGCCCGGGTGGTGGAATTGGTAGACACGCAGGACTTAAAATCCTGTGGCCCTTAAAGCCGTACGGGTTCGATTCCCGTCCCGGGTACAAAACAGAAAGAGAAACAGAGCGAGAGCGAGAGCGAAGTTTTTCTTTCTGTTTTCCCTCTTTCTGATTCTCTTTCTCTGTCTTAACTTCAATTTGTTACAATCTGATTTTACAATTCATATGTTCCCGTTTCAAAATCTTGAGGTCTACAAGAAGGCCAAATTATTCCACATTTATTGCCGTACCCTGATAAAAGGCCGCACCATTGATGGCTATGCAAAAGACCAGCTTTCACGTGCATCATTTAGTGTTCCATTAAATATAGCAGAAGGGTGTGGGAAGTTTTCAAAGGCAGACCGACGCAATTACTATGTTACAGCCCGCGGTTCAGTGATGGAGTGTATTGCAGCAGCAGATGTGCTATGTGATTTGAGGGAAATTAGTCAGGAAGAGTTTGCGCAGGTGTATGCATATGGCGATGAACTTTCACGAATGTTGTTTTCAATGATCAAAAATCTGTCTTGAAACAGAGCGAGAGCGAAGTTTTTCTTTCTGTTTTCCCTCTTTCTGATTCTCTTTCTTGTTTTCAGTTTTTGCAATTTAATTATACAACTTAAATGTTCCAGTTCAATTTCCATTGTCAGGTAATTCGGTTTGCGAGAGGGGAAGATCGGGCGATATTTCTCTTTCTGCTTTCCCTCCCTGATACTCGTCGATTCTCTCCACGCTTTCTTTATTCAGTTGTTCTCGCATTTTCGTATTCTATGGCTGTCCTGTTCCTTTTTACTGAAATATTCTTATTAAGGAAGTAAAATGCAGAGGCTTTTATCGATCGGAGGACTCCCTGATTTAAATGAATGGATATAATTGAAAAAGGAAAGGCTTCGGTTTTCACGATGCCTTTCCTTTCCTGTTTTAACGCCGGGTGATACTCCGGTAAAAACCGTTTAATCGGGATGAAGGGTGTTTTGTATTAGTGACGGACAATAAATCGTTTCTTGAAACTGAAGTTGTGGTTGCTTCCCCGAAGAAAATAAACACCGTCTTTCAGTCGATGGGTGTCAATGCTGATCGTGGGCGACTGTCCTGTGTCAAGTCGCTGGATCTCTCTCCCCGGCAAATCAAAAATACTCAATGTTATATTCTGTATTTCCTGCGTGAAACGGATGATGAGTTCGTTTCCTGCGGGGTTAGGTTGGAGAAGAACCATGTTTTCAGTGGACTCTTCCAGTCCTACACAGCCATTGATGAAAATACTGTCTCTTGCCATGCAGCCGTTGGTGTCCCGCACTTCTACCCAATATTGCCCCGGTCCGTTAATGGTAAGATTTGTTCCGGTGCTTCCATCCTGCCACAGGTGTTGATAGCCGGAAACTCCCTGTAAGACGTAAGGATATCCGCCACCACAGATGACAGTGTCATTACCAAGAGAGAGTGGAATGTTCAGCTCTGCCATCGTGATGTGAATCGTGTCAGTATAAACCTGACAACCTCCGCTCACCTGTAGCCAGTATGTGCCTGGTCCGAATGCGGTATAGGTCGGTAGTTGTGTTCCGTCCTGCCAGAGGTAATGTGGAAATGATGTATTGGGTTTGATGACAAATATATTGCCGGAGCAGATGGTCGTGTCTTTTCCAATATCAACGAGTGGAATGGAGAAGCCTTGTGTAAAGGTAATGGTATCTCCTGTCGTACAACGGTTCGAGTCAGTAGCTGTTACCCAATAAGTACCAGGTGAACTGACACCGTAGGTTGTCCAGTTTGAAGTTCCGTCCTGCCATTGAAAAGAGTCCCAGTTGTTTCCGATAGATAATGAAGCAAATCCGCATAGAATGGTGTCCGGCCCAAAATCAATAGTTGCCGGAGTAATGGTTTCGATCAGATAGGTGTCTATAACAGCACCGCAGTAACCAAAATATTTAATCGCCAGAGTGTCGATACTACCTGCAGCTCCGGCAGTTAATGCTATCGTACTGTCAGTAGCGTTGCTGATGATGCCTGGGCCATGATGTGACCAGATCGTGGAATCACCGGGTAACGCATAGGCTACTTCAAAGGTGTTCGTTGTATTGGTGCAGATTTTTTTGGGCCCGGAAATACGTGGTGTGCTGAGCAATGCGATTCCTTTAACGAAATTAGGCATGGCCCATCCAAACCAGACCGGATTCGACATGTTCAGAAAATCAGTGGTATATCCGCAGGCCGTTCCCGCCAGGTCCGGGTGATCAATGTAGTCAATAAGATACTGGTTTCGCGAAATCCAGATGCGACCATCCGGACCAAGGGTCATATTGGCGAATTGCGTACTAGTTGTGGAGGTGAAAGGATCCAGCCGGAGTTGTGATGCAATGATGCTGGCTGGAGTACCTGCGGCCATGTTGTATTGAAATAGTTTTCCTTGCCTCAACAAACCAACATATAACTTTGAGTTGTCCGGAGAAAATTCAAGGCCATACGGTGTCTCGTTGATGACTGAACTATATGTAATTTCAAACGCGTTTGAGGCTAATCCTGTCGCTTTGTTGAAGTCGGCAACCCGCACGCGGTTGGATAAAGCGGTGGAGTTGATGCAGTAGGCTACCTTTAATCCGTCATTCGAGAATTTTATCTCACCGATACCTCCTCCGTTGCCGCCGTTGGCAAAAGGTGAAATAACCGGTGTGCTTGCGAGCCCTGATGCGGTGAGCAGATAGGAATAGATCGTGTCTCCGTCAAAGGAAGCTGCCGAAATCCAGATATCGGTACCATTGTTATGATAGGTGCCTCCAACGTGTTCGTTTATTTTGCTGCGAACTGCAATGTTTTTTTGACCGGGAATCACATCGCCCAGTCCACCATTCAGTGAAAGGTCAATGACGCTGTATTTAAGTCCTCCGTTGTATTGATTCTCTCCGCAATCAGCAGTGAAAAGGTAGATGATCGTTGATGATCCGGGTTTGGGAGCGAGCAGACAGCCTTGGGTAGAGGAATAACATCCAGCCAGCCCGCCACCATTCGGCATTGGCTGATGATTTCGGTTCCATACTGTTAATCCATCGGTATACAGGAGAAGGTTGCCGTCACGATCAGAGAGGGAAGAGGTGCACTCGTCTGCAACACTCTGCCCGGGTACAGCACTGTAGCCCGTTACAGGGAATGAAGTTCCGGAAAAATGCAAGGAGAAGCTGGGCAGGTACCAGTTCTCTAACATTCCCGCATCACCGCAATCGCCGATTTTGAAGTAAAACACTTCTGAAGTATCGCTACATTGTCCGCTGCTGCTGACGGCGTATAGGTAATGACTGCCCGGATTATTGAACGTTTGTGTGAAGTTCAGGGTAGCACCCTGATTGATTCCGTCCAGCACCCATTGCGTGGAGATCGCATTAGTGCTCGCATTGAGGAAATTTAGTGTGCTGCCTATCAGGTACGGACCAGTAGGTGGTGAAACTGTAAAAAAGGCTTGGGCATCACAACGGACTTCGATGATACGCGAGAAGCTCTTTTCACAAGCCGGATCTCCATTGCTGACTGTTAAAGTAACTACCTGATACCCGGGAGTATTAAATGTATAGGATGAATTCGCCGTGGTAGCAAAGAGCTGATTGTTTACATACCAGGCATAGGTGGTGGCTCCAGCGGTTGCGTTGAAGAAGTTGATACTCCCGCCAATGGTAACATTTGCGGCACTCATGTTAAAATTGACCGTAAGGGGATTTTGACAGGCCGGCTGACAGGAAACAGATTGCAGTAAACTGCTTCGGATGCCCGTGAGGGCAGCCTGCATCCGATCGCTTTGGCCCTGCGTAAACTGCACCTGACAGCTTTTAAGTCCATAATCCATGTAGTTTTCAATCTGGTCGTTTTGGTCACCCGAACCTCCCATGTTCACTGGCCGGAACGGATTATTTACACTCAGGTCATCGTCATCCGTGTTGCATGTATTCGCCGTTAGTGGACAACCAACAGCAGCAGTGCTCTGATCAGGTGGTGTGTCGCATACCCTGTCACCATCGGTCAGGCAATTGCCATTCGGACATGCTCCTTCAAAGGTGTGGTACAATCCAAGGTAGTGCCCCGCCTCGTGAATCAGCACTTTCGTGGCATCCGGATTATTTCCGAAGTAGGAAGCTTCGTTTACAATGCCGTCTTCTGGATTGGCATGTGAGGCCGGCAGGAAGGCATATCCGGCAACCCCGGCTCCCCCCGAAAGTGAAGTGATGGAGTTTACAACCCAAATGTTCAGATAGAAAGAAGGATTCCACCGGATCAGGTTCTTCAACGTATCGTCATCATTTTCAGAGACCATATTTGTAAGCGATGAAACAACCCTGTTTATTCCGGTAGTGTAGTTTCCGTTTTCATCACGGGAGGCAAGGCAGAACTGAATATTTGTATTTACACCATTCAGGTTTTGAAAGAATCCTGTATTGGAGAATGCCTCGTTCAGGTACTGGATAGCCGTATTTACCTGCGCATCACTGATGTTTTCCGGTCCGTTGTTGTGGATGATGTGTACGACCACAGGAATGGTGTAAACGGATGTGGCCTGCCGGTTGCTACCTGAATTTAGCACTTGCCGGAGCAGCTGTTCATTCATTTGCCGCATGCTGTTCCGGTAGTAAGGGTCATTGGCCATCTTGCCTTTTAACAGGTAATCACTGGCGCATGCAGGCGGATTGTTTTCAGATTTCAGGGTAGGTTGTGCCCTGAGGATACTACTGACAAGCAGCAGTATCACCAATGTAAATTTTTTCATAGGGATGGATAAATTGCGTGGTTAATAGACGGTTAAGATATGGATTTTAATAGAATTGTTAAAGACGGGTCTGGATCTGGTGAAAAAAAAGTGTAGGGACGACATTCTTTGGGCACTGATCTGTTTGTTATGGGCACCGTTGTTACCTTTGCCTCATTGAATGTCATTGCCGTTTTACCTGCATGCTATTGAACAGAATTAAACTCCCTAAACCGGTATGGCTAACTTTTGGGTTCGTCTTTTCCGGTCTTGGAATTGCCGGTGTCATTCTCCCGCTGATGCCTGGCCTGGTGTTTTTTATTCTTGCCTCCTTCTGCTTTGCCAAGAGTTCTCCCAAATTGCTTCGCCGGATTTTATCTCATCCGGTTATTGGTCCACAGATTATGGACTGGAAAAAAGGGAAAGGAATGAGGTTGTCAACCAAGGTGTTGGCCATTTCATTGGTGACGGTTTCGCTATCGTTCAGTATTCTGTTTATGGTGGACCCTCTTTGGGTGAAATGGGTGATAGGTGTCTCTATGGTAGCGATTGATATCTATATCCTTTCCGTTAAAACCCGACGACCTGACCCAACTATCTTACCTTTGCCTAAATTCAGAAAGAATGACCAGGGAAACCATAAAAACGATTAAAAGATACACTAGTCCGTTGCGATCGATTTTACGAGGCAGCGAAAATGATTCTGAAGCCAGCGAAATGCTTTCGCTGCAGGCTGAATATGATAACCGGAATCTGTTGATTTCTGAACAGAAATTCGATGATGATGGTGAACCAGAGGAAATGCATATTTACCGTTATGATGAAAAGGGTCATTTGGTGGAGCATGTAATGGAAATGCCGTTAGATGGTATTGTCGAACGTTTCGTAACAACCCGAGATGGAAGTGGCCATCCGGTGATGATTGTGAAGTTTTATGGAGATGATCCCGGCGAGAAGGTGGAATATGTGATCGGTACGCACGGGTTACCATTGGAAGTGCTGCGTCACGATGCAGATGGTGAATTTGAATCGAGGGAAGAACTTGAATATGACGACAGGCAACAGTTGGTGAAAAAGAATCTTAAAGAGGCCGACAGTAAACAGAAACAATATCTGTTCATGTATAATGAAAAAGGCCTGCTGGTTCAGGAGGAGGAGCGTGATGGTGATGGTAAAATGGTAAGTCGTCTGGAATATGCCTATAATGAAGATGGCAAAGAGGTGTCTCTCCTGAAATACAACCCGGAGAATAAAGCAGTGTCCTCAGTGAAATCAGAATATGATGAGAACGGTCGCTTATCGCGCAGGATTTCCAAAGGGTTCTACACCCGGATTTCGTTGTATGAATACGATGATCAGGGGCGTTTGCTGGAAGAGTCGTTGTCGGATGAAAATGGTTTCGTGATTTCACGTAACCGTATGGATTATGATGAATCCGGATTGGTAGTCTATGAAACCGTTTATGAAACGGATCTGACCCGTGCCGGCCGCGACACCCACCTGGCTCACCGTTACGAATACGAATTTTTTACCTGATAAAAACTAATCGCTTATATACGCTGTTGTAACGGTGTTGATGATATGGCATATAAGAATCTGCAGCATTTCATAAAAGTACTTGAAGACGCCGGTGAACTGGTGCGAATCAGGGAATACGTAAATCCACGTCTTGAAATAACAGAAATCACTGATCGCATTTCGAAGCAATATGGTCCGGCCCTGTTGTTTGAGAATACCGGTTTTGACTTTCCGGTCCTCATTAATTCAATGGGCACCGAAAAGCGGATGGCGATGGCACTGGGAGTTGAAAAGCTGGACGATATCGCCCATGAAATTGAAGGCCTTTTTAAAACGCTTACCGGGCCGAAACATTCGTTTATGGATAAGCTGAAAATGCTTCCCCAGCTGGGCGAAATCGCCTCCTGGATGCCTAAGGAATCCAGCGGACGTGGCGCTTGCCAGGAAGTGGTGATGAAGGATCCGGATATCACAAAGCTTCCGGTGCTCACCTGCTGGCCGGAAGATGGCGGTCCCTTCGTAACCTTGCCGGTTATTCAGACACGCGATCCGCATACCGGAATACGGAATGTGGGATTGTACCGCATGCAGGTATTCGAAAAAACCATGACCGGTATGCACTGGCACCGTCATAAGGTGTCGGCCCGCCACTTTAATGAATATAAAAAACTGCGACAACGGATGCCCGTTGCCGTTACCATCGGCGGCGATCCTGCATATACCTATGCAGCCACTGCTCCTTTGCCGGATGGGGTAGATGAGTTTCTTCTTGCCGGTTTTCTCCGAAAGAAAAAAGTGGAACTCGTGAAATGTCTCACTATTGATATGTCGGTGCCGGCGGATGCGGATTTTGTGATTGAAGGGTATGTGGATCCAGACGAAGATTTTGTCCTTGAAGGACCTTTCGGTGATCATACAGGTTATTATTCGTTGGCCGATTTTTATCCCCGCTTCCATATAACGGCGATCACTCACCGAAAAGATCCGGTTTATCTCTGTACCATCGTTGGCATTCCTCCGCAGGAAGATGCCTGGATTGGTAAGGCGACCGAACGGATTTTCCTCGCGCCGATTAAAATGACAGCCGTGCCTGAAATCGTTGATATGGTATTGCCGGTAGAAGGGGTGTTTCACAATCTGGTGATCGTAAAAATCCGGAAGGATTATCCGGGTCAGGCACTGAAGGTGATGAATTCACTCTGGGGTGCCGGTCAAATGATGTTTACCAAAATGATGATCGTGGTAGATGGGGATGTGAATATTCATGATTCGCTGGAAGTTGCGCAGTATATTTCTAAGCATGTGGATCCGCTGCGTGACATAACCTATTCGCAAGGCCCGACAGATGTTCTTGATCATAGTTGTTCGCGCATGGCCTTTGGTGGAAAGATGGGGGTCGATGCGACGCAGAAGATGGAGGAGGAACTCGCGCCGGGCGAGAGCTCCGGAGAAGTTGATGTACAGCAGCTGAAAAATGCAATATCCCTCATCGATGAAGAAGTGAGAAATTTTCCCGAACTGAAGGCTGTGAATACGCGCTTGCTGAATGCCGGAATTCCGATTGTGTTTGTTGCGATAGAGAAAAACCGGAAGGGACATGTGGAAGAGCTGGCACAGCAATTACTGAAAACAACGGCATTTGCTGCTGTTAAAGTGCTGATCTTCCTCGAACATACGATGGATATCTCTGATCTGGCGGATGCAGTTTGGCGGTTTTCAAATAATGTGGATCCGAAAAGGGATCATGTGGTGGTGAAAGCAACAAAGCCCGGCGAAGTGAACCATGTCGCCTTCGATGGTACCCGTAAAGTGAAAGAATTTGATGGTTTTGATCGTGATTGGCCCAATATTCTGGCTTCAGATGAAGCAACGATTAGCCGCATCGATGAAGTGTGGAACAAACTGGGATTGGGGCCACTCATCAGTTCTCCCTCTGCCAAATATGCGAAACAGTTGTACGAAGGTGGTGCAGTGGCAAAGCTCTGATCTGTAGGTGATGACTTTTTTCAGTTTGTAAGAATCACACATTTTTAGTCCTGGCTTCAACAACCTTTTGTAAGGTCTTTGCTTGTTCGGTCTGATTTAGCCCGCGCATTAAACGAACTTTGTTGATGTGAAGGGATTCGTATATATCGGTTTGTTGACCGCCCTGGTCTTTACTTCCTGTAAAAAGGAATCTGAAATCATTCCCGGCAATGAGGCAATGTCCGATCCTACTGTTTCGCTGACACAGATCCGTCAGTTTGTGCAAAAAGTGTATCTGGCTACAGAAGGTGTGTCGCCGGGTGATTCGTTGATGGATGCCGAAATCAGGGCGCTGGCTTTGGAAAACTGCTCCAATAGCTCGAGGGCTGCTTTTGTCGATAAACTGATGTATACCGCAGCTGCTAAATCGAATTTTTATAATATCCGTAATGAGCAGTTGCTGGATGGTGCTTCCGCAGAGGATATTAATAATGTTATAGAAGATCTGCAGTTTGAAATCAGCGACCCGGCAAATGCAGTTGATGTTACCCGGCTCAGGCTTGAATTATCGAGGATGGAAGCTTTGCGCGATGCGAAGCAACAGTTTATTGATGGAACCATCAATCTGATAGAAGTTGAAAAGCGAATGACTTCGTCAGTGTTGTTTAGCTGGGCAAATGGTTCAGGTGAAACCTGGGTCGAATCGGTTTTTGGGTTTTTCCTGCTGCGGATGCCACTCGATGAAGAGCTGGATAATGTAACGTCCATGATGTATGGTAATCCGGGTGTGCTGTTTCTTCAGACCGGAACGAGTGATACCGATTTCTTTAACATATTCTTTTCTTCCCGTTCTTTTTGCGAAGGGCAAGTCAGGGAAATCTTCCGAAATCTCATTTTCCGTGAACCTACTACGGCCGAGTTGCTCGATTATACCAACTGGTTCGTCAGCCATAAAAACCATTTAACAACAATGCGTAAACTCTTCCTGTCAAATGAATTTCTGCGTGGATATTAAATGGCATCAGTTGATGGCTGTGACCGGAATGGTGCTGTTCGCAGCCTGCACCAAACCGGAGCCAATCTATGAGGTGAATCCGGTGGTGGTGAACATTCAGGGTGGTACCAAGAAAGCACTGAAGTCCGACAGACAGTTTGTGTCCGGTGCATTTGCCGATTTGTTGAAGAAGCAGATGTCGTCGGCTGAGCTCGATGAAACGATGGTGTGTTATGCATCATTCTCTGATAAAGAGCTGATGCGCGATATGGTGATCCGTGATCTGCTGCGCCGTTCCACGCATGTGCCCGATGCAGCAAGCATGCGTGCGGATGTGTCAAAGTTTGTGAGAGATGCCTATACCGGTTTTTATAAAAGAGAGCCTTCTGATCTGGAACGATGGACCATCGAACAGCAGATTGTTCAGGATACCACACTCTCGCCGGCTATGGTTTATTATACGTTTATGAGTGCTGAAGAATACCGGTATTTCTGATAAGATGAACAGACGATCATTTGTAAAGTCACTTGGATTGGCGACGGCAGGAGCTTTCGCCGCTCCGTATATTCTCCCGTCCGGCCGCCTCTTTGCGTCCACTGGAACACGCATTGCCAATCATGTGGTGCTCTGCTTGTATGCCGGAGGTGTCAGGAATTTTGAATCAATCGACAAGGCGGAAGGAAACCTCATGCCCAATTTGCTGTCAGGGAATGAAACGATTTCCGCTGATATACTTCCCGGACTTGACGCTGTGCCGGCTCCGGTATTGAGCACACCGCTTCAACAATATGGAACCTTGTTCAAAGGGTTCAGGTATGGCAGCAGTGCGTCAGGGCATTATCAGGGTCATTTCACTGCGATTACAGGCCGGTATGTTGGCTATGATGTGAGTTTTAACCAGCCGGCGCAGTATCCGACGATTTTTGAGTACTACCGGAAACATAATACTCCATTAAATTCTGCTACCAATGCATGGTGGGTGTCCGATCATCTGGGTGAAAATGAAAACCTGACGTTTAGCCTGAACAGTGATTATGGTCCGCAATACGGAGCCAACTTTTTTAGCCCGCTCAATATTTTTACAGCTGGTAATTATCGGCCGATTGATCTCTGCAGGACTTTTAATATGTCTCAGCGGCAGAAGATTGGTACGATGCGCGATTTTTTGAATCAATCTTTCATTGATCCTGTAGTACAAATGCCTTCATCTGTGTTTAATAATGAATCCGACAGGGTTTTGATGGAGTCATTCTGTAATGGTTTGGCCACACGTCAGAAAAATAACCAGCTATGGGATCCATGGAATATCGGGAGTAGCATGAACAGTGATATGTATAATATGTTCTTTGCGGAAGAAATTATCAGGAATTTCAGCCCTGAACTGCTTGTGGTGAACATGACCGGAGTAGATGCCGGACACAGCGATTTTACAGAGTATTGCAGCAATCTGCGTAAGGCGGATTATGCGGTCGGACATCTCTGGAATACCATTCAGAATACACCGGGAATGGCAAATGATACAGTGCTGATTGTGGTGCCTGAAATCGGTCGGAATCTTGAACATAATTCAATTGTAGATCAGTATGGACGTTATGGCCTCGATCATTCCGATAATATGTCGAAAGAGATTTTCTGCCTTGTGGCAGGTCCTGCCGGCAAAGTGATTCAGCAAAATGTAATTACTTCCGTTACCGGAGAAAGCATCGATGTGTTGCCTACCATCGCGCATATACTCGGATTCTATCCGGATATCCCTTCCGGTTATCTCCCGGGAGTTCCCTTGTATCAGGCATTCACAAACTAAAACCCGGTTTCTCCTATGCCAGTCGTTAGAAAACTATTTCAATTTGCCGGCCTCGCTTTGATGGTGGCGCTGGCTTCCTGTCAGAAATCGGAGGATCCGTTTCCCAATGCGGATACGCATACCGGTGGAGGCAGCGGATCTTCCATTGATCCGAACAGCATTGCCGGATTGCACCGGGATATTTTTGCACCAAAATGTGCAATCCCCAGCTGCCACGGCGGAACCTTCGAGCCGGATTTTCGCACCGTGGAATCAACGTACTATACACTCATTTATCAGCCGGTTACTAAAAACACGCTGGACGAACGCTTCAAGTATCGGGTGATTCCGGGTGATACCTTGCGGTCATGGTTGTTTCAACGGGTAACAGTAGAAGATACATTGATACCGCGAATGCCGATTTACATGGATGGATTGTCTGCCGCAGAAATCGGCCATCTGAGAAACTGGATTTTGGCAGGAGCACCTGACGCGTCGGGGCGCCTGCCGCAAAAAGTGAATGTGCCGCCCACCATTCATGGGTATGCAGCGTATAACAGTTCGTTTGTGCGAATCGATGAAGCACGAACTTCCTGGAGTGATCCCTTCCCGGCTCCGGCGAATGAAGTCGTCAACTTCTGGGTGTATCTCAGCGATCCTGAATCGCAGACTCAGCATCTTGCATTGAACAAGATGAAGTTTAGCCTCGACCCGAATGATTTTAGTAACGCCATCAACGTGAATGCCATCTGGATGAATGGTCCGGTTTGTTGGGGATGGGTTGCTTCCGTCAATACTTCGCGTTTCCCGGCAGGTGCCACGGTGTACATGCGCTATGAAGTGAAAGATCCGGTTACAAAAACAATCATCGAAACGCCTAACAACAATTCGTATTCATGGCTCAAAACAAATTTCTCGTTTACACGCTGATACTGGCTGCCTTCACAGCGGTTTTCAGTTCCTGTAAAAAGGAGTCGCCGCTGGATACGGTTCCTAAAATCGGTTTTGTGAAGATGTATCCGGACACGGTGAAAGCGTTCACCGATAGTATTGTGGTAGAGATTACATATGAGGATGGTGATGGCGACATCGGGCAGAACAATGCCTATGTCCAAAATCTTTTTCTCGTCGATCAGCGGAATCAGCTGGAGTATGGTTTTCGGGTGGGACGCATCGTTGCCGAGGGAACACCGGCAATCAAAGGGTCGCTGAAGATTGTGATGCCATATATCAATCTCATTACATCTCCGGGGCCCGAAACCACTATGTTTTCTATTCGCCTGAAAGATCAGGCCGGTAATCAAAGCAATGTGGTGACCTCCTCCGTGCTGACGATAATCGAATGATCAGGGATGATGAAGACTAAACCAGGCGGTGATCGGATAATGATCGCTGAACTGATAATGCTTCGTCTGGTAGCTATGAATCATGATCGCATCCTGGCTGTGTAAAATGTAGTCGATTCTGAATTTGAGCGGGAAGCCGAAGTAGGTTGCTCCGAATCCTTTGCCTTTTTCAGTGAAGGCATCCTTCAGGTTTTTGCGGATGGTGTTATAGGTATAGGTAAACGGCGGATCGTTAAAATCTCCACATAACAGAACGGGGTAGGGTGACTGGCTGATGTGCAGTGCGATTTCTTCGGCCTGTTCACTACGCTTTCTGACGGCAGAGCGGATTCTCTTCAGCAGGTGCCGGACACCGTCCATCATCACTTCTTTATTGCCGCTGTCGGGATTGGCGATGAACTTGTAGTCGCGCTGCTTGAAATGATTCGACTGCAGGTGGAGGTTGTAAACACGAATGGTGTCACCATGCACATCGATATCGGAATACATCCCGAAATTGGTTTTGCCTTCTTCAAAAAACAACACACCTTCATTCACAACAGGATAACGAGAGAAAGTAGCAAGCCCCCAATGCTGTGATTTCCGCATGGTGAGTCCGTATTTTATCGTTTTATAGGGGAGTTTGAGTGCTTCAGAGATATAGTGATTGTTTTCAAATTCTCCTTCGTCATTCTGAAAATATTCCTGGAGGCAAAGCAGGTCGGGCCGCTCATCTTTGAGCATGCTCATGATCTGTTTACGCGTTTCAAAATTCCCCGACCAGTTGTAAAGATCAAAGAGGCGCACATTGTAACTCATCACTTTCAGCGCACCCTTAGGCGGTTTAACATCCACCGAAAAAGCACTTGGCTGATAGAGTTGGGTGAGCTTATCATAGCCCATCAGTATGATAGCTGAAGAGATAAAAATGAACTGATGACGACGGAGCGCCCAGTAAATGACAAACATGAGGTTGATGGCCAGCAGAACAGGATACGCCAGCGCGACGAGTTCTAACAGCCAGAATTCAGCGGGACTGATCAGCGGTGCTGCCTGTGAAAACAGTAAGCAGCCTGCTGCGATCAGGTTCAGAGACAGAAAAAATCTGCCTGGAAATGTTCGTTTACCACTTGGTGTTGTTGCCACAACGTCACAAATTCAATGGCTTAAAGAAAACCATTTTTTTTATAACCGGAGCAGTGTGATTCTGTCTTAATTTTGTTTTTTATCAGCCCGAAATCAACAATCGTTTTTGTCGGGCAGCTTGCTCTCTAATCTCCACCGGATGAAAATAGGATACTCCACTTGCCCGAATGATACATTCATCTTTGATGCACTGGTGCATCATCGTTATCCGCATTCGTTTCAGCCGGATCCGGTCTTGCTGGATGTGGAAACGCTCAACAGGATGGCGGTCAGCGGGGAGTTGCCGGTGTCGAAACTGAGCTTCGCTGCTTATGCGTTCGTGTCGGAGAAATACCAGATTCTTTCTTCGGGAGCAGCGCTTGGTAACAACTGCGGACCCTTGCTGATTTATAAAAATGAACCCGATTTCTCGCAACCCGATTTAATCCGCGTAGCGATTCCCGGTAAGTACACCACAGCTAACCTGCTGATGAGTATTTTCTATCCGGAGTTAACAAATAAGTCCGAAATGGTGTTTTCTGATATTGAAGACGCGGTGCTGAATGGACAAGCCGACATCGGACTGATCATTCATGAAAACCGTTTTACGTATGAGGCGAAAGGGTTGAAGAAACTCGTTGATCTCGGCGAAAAATGGGAAACCGCATTTCATGTGCCGATTCCGCTGGGATGTATTGCTGTCCGCCGCGACCTGTCCGAAGATGAAAAAAGGAACATTCAGCAGGCGGTCCGCCAAAGTGTGGAATGGGCGTTTGAACATCCATCCGATTCCGGACCCTATGTGATGGAACATGCACGGGAAATGAGTGAAGCGGTGCAGCAGCAGCATATCTCATTGTACGTGAACAGGTTTTCGGTTGATTTAGGGGAGGAGGGACGCGCGGCGGTTCGGCTGTTAATGGAACAAGGGAGCCGTGTCGGACTCCTGCCTATTGTTCAGGAACCTATCTTTGTATCCAATTAAAAAATTATGATTGTAGTAACCGGAGCGGCGGGGTTTATTGGCAGTTGCCTCGTAGGCCGTCTGAATAAAGCCGGAATCGCCGACATCATTTTATCCGACGATTTCTCTTTTGCCGACAAGAATAAAAATCTTGAAGGAAAGAAGTTTCTTGAAAAAATTCATCGCGATGAATTTCCGGAGTGGTTGCAGGAACATGCGAAAGATGTGAAATTTGTTTTTCATATCGGCGCACGGACCGACACCACTGAATTTAATGAAGAAATTTTCAAGCGTCTCAATGTGAACTATAGTAAAACACTGTGGAAGATCTGCGCTGAAGCCGGCATCCCGCTGGTGTATGCTTCTTCAGCGGCTACCTATGGCGGCGGTGAACTTAGTTACGACGATGATCAGAATAAGATTCCGCAGCTGCAACCACTGAATCCCTATGGATGGTCAAAGCAGCATTTTGATATCTGGGCATTGCAGCAGGAAAAAACTCCTCCATTTTGGGCTGGTTTAAAATTTTTCAACGTGTATGGCCCGAATGAATATCACAAGGCTCGCATGGCGTCAGTGATCTTCCATTCCTTTAATCAGATTAACAATACCGGTAAAGTGCGGTTGTTTCGCTCGCATCGTCCCGACTATAAAGATGGCTGGCAGTTGCGCGATTTCGTATATGTGAAAGATGTCGTGGAAGTCTGCTGTTTCCTCATGGAATCGCAGCAAACCGTGAAGTCTGCGATTTATAACCTGGGCTGCGGTGAAGCGCGCTCGTTTTATGATCTCGCTGAAGCAACCTTTCACGCCATGGGACGTCCTGTCAATATCGAGTACATCGATATTCCCGCCGATATCCGCGATAAATACCAGTATTTCACCGAGGCGAATATGCAGAAGCTGATCCGTCAGGGATACAACAAAGGATTTACATCACTGGAAGAAGGGGTTACTGATTACGTTAAGCATTATCTCGCACCACATCTCTATTATTAGTCAATGGCGCACCCACACATGCAGCGATTGCTGGAAAGCCGGTTATTCCAGAATAAGCTGTTTCGCTATTTTATCTCGGCGGGACTCGCTACATGGGTAGATATCACCGTTTATTTTCTCGCATATAATTATCTCTATCAGAAGTCAGATATCGGAGTCTTCAACGTTTATACCATCTCTGCAGCAACGGCTTCGCTGTTCCTCAGCTACACAATGGGACTACTGACCAATTTTCTGATTACCCGGTATCTCGTATTCAATGATTCAGAGCTCGAATTTCACAAGCAGTTGTTCCGCTATGTGCTGGTGGCCATGCTGGTGCTTTCGCTGAACTGGGTGCTGATGCGTTTGCTGATCCGTGAACTGAACTGGTGGCCTACATTGGCCAGAGCGGTTTCTGCGTTGGGAATCGGAATGTTGAGTTTCGTGATTCACAAAACGTTTTCCTTCCGTATGAAAAAGGGAAGCAGTAACGAAGCGGTTTAAAGGTTTTCTTTTAGCTCTTCCAGAAATGACTTCATGCGCAGCAACGTGTCGCGCACCTGTAGTTTCATCTCCTGATCTTTACGGCTGGAATCGAGAATTTTCCGCGCACCTTCCAGCGTGTATCCTTTTTCTTTTACGAGATGAAAAATCAGCCGCAGGTTCGATACGTCTTCGTTGGTGAACAGCCGGTTACCTTTTTTGTTTTTATGCGGCTTCAGTACATCAAATTCTTTCTCCCAGAAACGGATCAGCGATGTGTTTACCCCAAACATCTCCGCCACTTCTCCGATCGGATAGTAGAGTTTTTCAGAGGCTGTTTCGGAGTCGGTAAAGTGCGGCATGGCAGAGGGTTTAAATAAGCTGAACGGGTTTAGTCGAACGACTGGTTAGACTGTGAAGCCAGCTCGCGGATTTTATCGTATTCTTCTGCGCTGAGATCGTTGAAGAAGAAGTTGATCGGGTCGATTTTCTTGCCGTTTTTCCAGACTTCGTAGTGCACGTGCGGACCGGTTGAAGATCCCGTATTGCCAACGTAGCCGATGATGTCTCCCCGTTTGATCTTTTGTCCGGGCCGAACAGCAAAACGGCTCATGTGGCCGTACAGCGTATTGTAGCCAAATCCGTGATTGATGACCACGTTGTTCCCATATCCGCGACCGTTATACTCCGTTTTTGCTACGGTTCCATTTCCGGTTGCGTAGATTTCTGTACCAATCGGCGCCGAGAAGTCGATGCCTTCGTGCATGATGGAAGTCTTGTAGATCGGGTGAATACGGTAACCGAAACCGGAAGCGAGTCGTGCGATCGACCGTTTGGTAATCGGCTGAATAGCCGGAATCGAAGCCAGCAGTTCTGCTTTTTTCTTTACCAGCTCGAATACTTCATCGTAGGACTTGCTCTGAATGTATAACCTGCGATACAGCTTATCCATCGTGCGGGCACTGTTGGTCATCAGCTCCGAATTATCATAACCTTCCATTTCCTTATAACGGTTCACGCCGCCAAAACCCGCTTCGCGTACTTCGGAAGGGATGGCTTCAGCTTCGAAAATCACCCGGTAAATCTGATCGTCGCGTTGTTGCAGATCTTCAAGCACCGCCGAAGCAAGCTCCATCCGCTGCTGCAAAATCTCATATTGCACTGACATTTCGTTGATCTCCCGCTTCAGTTGTTTCTCCTTGGGCGAGTCGAGGAAGTTGTAAGCCAACAGCAGGACGATCGAACCGAAAACGGCAGCCGTTGACAACCAGCCTAATACGCGAAAAAACCGCTTGCGGAAAGTCACCACCACCCGCTCGAACTTCAGCGAATCAGTGTTGAAATAATACTTCGTCTTGGCCATGCCTTTTCGTTAAATTTGCGGTTCTCACAAAAATAACAGAATTCCCGTACTTCCATGAAGAGTGCTCTTACTTCCGCGCAAATCCGTCAGGCCTTCCTCGATTTCTTCCAATCAAAAGGACATACCATTGTGCCTTCCGCCCCGATCGTGGTGAAAAACGATCCGACCCTGATGTTTACCAACGCGGGTATGAACCAGTTTAAGGATATCATCCTCGGCAATGTGACGCCCTTCGCTACCCGGGTGGCCAATACCCAGAAGTGTCTGCGCGTGAGCGGTAAACACAACGATCTGGAAGAAGTGGGCGTGGATACCTACCACCATACCATGTTCGAGATGCTGGGCAACTGGTCGTTCGGCGATTATTTTAAGGAAGATGCGATTGCCTGGGCCTGGGAACTGCTGACGGTGGTGTACGGACTTCCGAAAGATCGTCTCTATGTGACGGTGTTCGAGGGCGATGCAAAGGAAAATCTGGCCTTCGATCAGGATGCGTATGATTTCTGGAAGAAGTGGATTGCCGAAGACCGGATCCTACGCGGCAACAAGAAGGATAATTTCTGGGAGATGGGGGAGACCGGCCCCTGCGGCCCCTGCTCCGAAATCCATATCGACCTGCGCAGCGAAGATGAGCGTAAGGAGATCGATGGAAAAACGCTCGTGAATGAGAGTCACCCGCAGGTGATTGAAATCTGGAATAACGTATTCATGGAGTTTAACCGCAAGGCCGATGGTTCCCTCGAGCCACTGCCCGCAAAACACGTGGATACGGGTATGGGCTTCGAGCGTCTTTGCATGGCGATGCAGGCAAAGACCTCCAACTACGATACCGACGTGTTCATGCCGACAATTCGTTTTATTGAGCAGGTGTCAGGTATTGCTTACGGAAAAGATGAAAAAACCGATATCGCAATGCGTGTGGTGGCCGATCATATTCGCGCCATCAGCTTCACCATCGCCGACGGACAATTACCCTCTAACAACAAAGCCGGATATGTGATCCGGAGGATTCTTCGTCGCGCGGTGCGATACTGTTTCACCTTCCTCAATATCAAAGAGCCCTTCCTCTATAAACTCGTGGCTTTGATCGCTGATCAGTTCGCGAACGTATTCCCTGAGCTCAAAGCGCAGCAGGATTTTGTGGCGAGAGTGATCAACGAAGAAGAAGCATCGTTCCTCCGTACGCTCGATATGGGCATCCGCAAATTTGAAGGCTATACCGGAAATCCCATCGCCGGCGATTTCGCCTTCGAACTCTACGATACTTATGGATTCCCGATCGATCTCACCCAACTCATGGCGCGTGAAAACGGGAAGACCGTCGATATGGATGGTTTCAATGTCTGCATGGAGCAGCAGAAAAACCGCTCGCGTCAGGCTACAGCCATGAGCACCGACGACTGGACCGTGGTGCGCGATGAAGACACCGTGGAGTTTGTGGGATATGAAGAACTGGAATGTCCGGCCGAGATTTTACGCTACCGGAAAATCAAGAAAGGCAACAAAGAGCAATATCAGATTGTGCTCAACCGCACACCATTTTATGCAGAGAGTGGCGGACAGGTAGGCGATACCGGAGTCATTGAAGCCAACGGAAAAGCTGTCCACATCACCGACACGCAGAAAGAAAATAACCTCATCGTTCACTTCTGTGATAAGCTGCCAGAAAATCCCGAAGCGCAGTTCACGGCCAGAGTGAATTTCAACCGCCGTTCGCTCATCACCAAGAACCACAGTGCGACGCACCTCATGCATGCTGCCTTGAGAAAAGTACTCGGTACGCACGTTGCGCAGAAAGGATCGCTCGTGAACGAAGAATACACCCGCTTCGACTTCTCGCACTTCGCCAAAGTGACCGACGAAGAACTTACGCAGATTGAAAAAATCGTGAATGAACAGATCCGCCGCAACATCGCACTCAACGAGCAGCGCAATGTGCCCATCAAACAGGCGCAGGAAAGCGGAGCGATGGCCTTGTTCGGAGAGAAATACGGCGACTTTGTCCGCGTTATCACCTTCGACCGCAATTACTCCGTCGAACTCTGCGGTGGTACTCACGTGAAAGCAACCGGAGAAATCGGCTACTTCAAGATTGTATCTGAAAGCTCTGTAGCAGCCGGTGTGCGTCGTGTAGAAGCCATCACCGCCGACGGAGCAGAAGCCTGGCTCAACGGACAACTCGAAACCGTAGGAAAGGTAAAAGAACTCCTCAAGAACGCGAAAGACGTGGTGAAAGGCGTAGAACAGCTCATCGAAGAGAATGACGCTCTTCGCAAACAACTCGACGCCCTCATGCACGAAAAAGCAAAGCAGGTGAAAGCAGAGTTGCTGCGCAAGATCGTAGAGAATGGGGGAGTGAGTATGATTGTTGAACAGGTCGATCTCAATGCCGACGCAATTAAAAACATCTCCTTCGAACTCAAGCAGCAGGTCAATAATCTTTTCTGCGTCATCGGTGCTAACGTTGACGGCAAGCCGCATTTATCGGTGATCATGTCGGATTCTATTGTTGCCGACAAAGGCCTCAACGCCACCCAGATCATCCGCGACCTCGCCAAAGAAATTCAGGGCGGCGGCGGCGGACAACCTTTCTACGCCACGGCAGGCGGTAAAAACGCCGATGGCCTCTCTAAAGCCCTCGAGCGCGCGAAAGGATTGTTGGGGTAATTTAAAATCAAAATAAGAAATGCCAGCCGGAATGGTCTTCGGCTGGCTTTTCTTTTATGCTTCACTTAACGAAACGTTTGTAAGTAATCTGATGGCCGGATTGGATTTTTATAAAATAGATACCTGATGGCAGAAGAGCGGTGTTGAGAACAATCTCATTGGAAGATGAATATTCTTGGGCAGCGACAACAGTTTGTCCAAGCTCATTTTCTATAGAAATCCGGAGTTGGTCTGACTTACCATAAATGCGGATATGCAAGGCATCACGAACCGGGTTTGGATAAAGATGCAAATCATCAGCGGAGAGTTCTGTGTCAGAAAGACCGGTGATGACAGGGATTGATTGAGGCTGTAAGTCGAGGGTAATTTGTGACTGATTTTCAAGCAATGCAAGAGCCCTGATAAATTGAAAATTAAGTGAATTGGCAGCTGTGGATTTAGTCGTAAAATTGAAAGTTACAATGTTTCCTTGTCCCTGCGCATTAATATTGTCGAAGCGGGTAATGGCAACTGCAGCTTTCTGAAGATGTGATTCATTTTTCCAAAAGTTCACCGATTCGCCGATGTTGGCGAGCCATGAAGCAGGAAAGTCAAAGCTGATGCTACCGGGATCAACAACTGTTGAATCGTACAGAATTGAAAAAGCGATACCATACAATGGATTGTTGGTATTGAGGCTATCACCATAAACAACGGGGATCGAATAACTGGTGCCGGGCGATAGGGTAGAGGGTAAATCGAGGTTCAGTTCACTTCCGAATCCAGAAAGTGGGAACAAATGTTGTGATCCATTGAATGCAGGATGTATTAAACCGTAATTCTGGATGATGGCCAGCGTATCGTCCATGAGGATGGTACCGTCTCCGTTACAATCTCCGTATTTTAAATTAATCCCATTGGCGTAAGATCCATTCCAGTCAATTGCAGAATGAGCGATATACAGTGTGGAAATACTGTCGCGTAAGGTGCCGCTGGCCTGAGTTCCGCTACCGATCAGGAGCATATCAAGATTGTCGACCACAAGATCGTTGTTGACATCTCCGGGCCATACACTTGAAACCAGAGGAGAGCAGCTGGAGAATATCCAGCCTGCGTTGCCTCCAAGATCATCGGTAAATGCACCTGCAAAATAAACGGCAGGGCCAACGGCTGTTACATTTTTCATACGGAGGAAATCCATACATACCGTATCGAAATTGGCTATAAAAGTTCCTCCGCTCAGGGGCCCTTGAAAAAATATCTGATCTCCGGGAATGGAATTGGTTTCAATGTAACTATTAACGGTGAGGTTTTGAAAACTCATGATGTTATAGGGATTGTTCAGAATTAATGTGTCGCAATACAGATTTCCTGCTATGAGAGTATTGTAATTACGGATACAGATGACAGTGTCTTCAGGGCCGTTTTGGAATGAAGCAGATCCATTAATAACAGCTTCTTCTGCTTTAATCGGATAGTAAAACACAATGTCAGAGCCTACTTCAATTGTTATTTTTTTAACGGTTAAAGGATTGGAAACCACTCCTGGAAGAAAGTCGTGGTAAATTATATGTGCGCTATCCGCATCAACAGGAATATCAATATACATGGAGACAAAGAAATTGGAAGTTCCAAGTGCCGCAAGATGATTCCCGGCACCAGAATTAATAAGTGAATGGCAGGAAAAATCGTAATTGTTGGTATTAATCAGCACATCACCTGTTTCAATGTAAAAGTCGGAAAGGATATTAATTCTGCTGTCAAATTGCATTACCGCCGGCCCTGAAATATTTCCAAAAGCCAGGTCCGAATTGGGGGCATAAATTGAAAATACGGTATCAACCGGACTGAACCAGAATCCGACTTCGACATTTGGCGAACTCCAGATAGTGGTGGATGGTATATAAACATCTCCGGTGGTATGCAGAGAAGCATAAGTGTTGGACGTTCCAATGTAAAATACAATAGTAAAAGGAAGGTTGGCTAATGTGAAATTGTGACAATATTGATCGTATTGATCCAGCCTGATTGTGTCGAATCTGATAAGTCCGGAGTTGAAATCGATAAAAACATCATCAGTGTCAGAAGGAGCTGATAGTTGATCCGATATTCCACCGCTGGTTGTTGACCAATGACTGGTATCACTCCAGTTGCCCGGGCCGCCGATCCAGAAAAAATCTGCAGCAAATGATTTTGAGGTAAAGAGTAGAGTTAAGATCAGAAGAGAGAAGAAACGTTTCATGGTATCTAAATTTTCAAGTAAATATATGAAATTAAACTTTACTATTATCAGGAACTGACCGAAGTTGCATTGTGTTTCTATCTCCCAATGAGTTGGACAGCGTAAATCATAATTATTCATAACAAATCAGTGGCCAATAAATCTTTCGATGAGAAAACAGATCGCGAGAGGCAGTAACTGATTTAGCTGATTATCGCATATTAATTCCTTCTATAGATGTAAAAACGTCCCAATTCACCAATTCACCAACTTGCCAATTTGCCAATTCACCAACTTGCCAATCCACCAATTCACCAACTTGCCAATTTGCCAATTTGCCAATTTACCAATTTACCAATTTACCAATTTACCAACTTACCAACTTGCCCCCGGACGTTCTCCGAGGCAAGCTCGGAGCAGGCGCTTCGCTCAGTCGTGGCCTGCGGTATCCCGGCTAGCAAAGTACCGTCGGGGAGGCAACTCCGCAACTCCGCAACTCCGCAATTTACCAATTTACCAATTTGCCAACTTGCCAATTTGCCAATTCCCTATATTCGTTGAATAGAAAATTGTATGGCAAAAAACCACCCCTCCGGCCTTCCCTTCCTCTTCCTGTCTGAAATGTGGGAACGCTTCGGCTATTACCTGATGATCGGCATCTTCACCCTTTACCTCAAGGACGTGAAAGAAGGTTTTGCCATGACCGAAGCAGAAGCTTCGGATCTCTACGGGACCTTTATCGCACTCGTGTTCCTTACGCCCTTCCTCGGTGGACTCATCGCCGACAGGTACTGGGGCTATACACGTTCGATCGTAGTGGGTGGCATCATGATGGGTATTGGGTATTGTCTGATGGGTATTCACCATCTTACGGCTTTGTACATTGGGATGAGTCTGGTGATTTTCGGCAATGGATTCTTCAAGCCCAATATCTCCACATTACTGGGAAATATTTACTCCACCGACGAATACCGCCACCGGAAAGATGAAGGCTACAATATCTTTTACATGGGCATCAACATCGGCGCGTTCATCTGTAATTTCTTCGGCGCGGCGCTGCAGATCATGCTTGGCTGGGGCTGGGCGTTCATGGCGGCAGGTGTAGGCATGTTTATCGGTTTGTTTGTATTCCTCTCAGGGAAGAAACATTACGAAGGCTACGATCAGAAAAAAGGTGTGCAGAAGGACGATATGCCCATGACGAAAATTGTGGGATTGATTCTTCTCCCGGCCGTGGTGTTTGGCGTGATCGGCTGGCTCATTCCCGATAACATCTTCGGCAGCGACAGTACCGATGCCTTCATCATGAGTTGTCTCCCGGTATTGTATTTCTACGGCAACCTCTACTTCACAGCTCAGAAGGAAGAGAAAGGACCCATCGGTGCCATGCTGGCCATCTTCGCGGTGGTGATTCTTTTCTGGGCGGTGTTCAAGCAAAACGGATCTGCACTCAACACCTGGGCTGATCGTTATACGGATCGTTCAATGAATGGTACCACGGCGGAAGTGTTCGGAGCGCTCAAGCAAACCAAACAGATCACCTACGAAAAAGACACCGTTCCTGTGTACGATGAATATTTCCGTTTGCAAAAAGAGAATGGAGTCGTGAAAGAAGAGTTCAACTATCCCGTTTATTTCCGCAATGAACATCCGGAGAAATTACCGCAGGAGGGAGCAAGTATCAGTGTATGGGCCACCAACCTGAGCCAATCGATCAATCCGGGTTGGGTGATCCTGCTCACGCCGCTCGTGGTAGCCTTTTTCACCTGGCTGCGCGGGAAGAAAAAAGAACCTTCAACACCGGCCAAAATTGCTTACGGTTTATTCATCTCGGCGCTCTCAGCACTCGTGATGGTAGCTGCGGCAAAAGCGGGTGCGAACGGAAGTGAAAAGGTAAGTGTCTGGTGGCTGATCGGCTGTTACGGCGTAATCACCATTGGCGAATTGTTTTTGAGTCCGATGGGATTGAGCCTCGTCTCGAAACTGAGTCCCCCGAGGATCACTGCCTTGATGATGGGCGGCTGGTTCCTCAGTACTTCTATTGGAAATAAGCTCAGCGGCGTACTGGCCAGCATGTGGGACAAATACGAAGACAAAACACACTTCTTCCTCTTTAATTGCTTCCTTCTGCTGATCGCCACGGCCATCGCCTTCTCCATGCTGCGCTGGCTGAACCGGATTTTCAAGGCGAATACCTGATTCCATCCCTCGTAATTCCCGATCCCCGGCCCGTAGGGTCGTTGCATGCAACGACCCTACGGGCCGGGGATAAATATTTTCCGGGGACCTCATTATTTCCGAAAAATCACTACCTTTAATTAAATTTTTAACCTATGAAAAACCTTTACCTCACCCTCGCCGGCATCTTCTTTTTCATCCTCACCGGCACCGCCCAGGAAATCCAATGGCAGAATACGATTGGGGGGAATTGGAGTGATCATTTTCGATGTGTACAAAAAACAAATGACGGGGGCTATATTTTAGGTGGGTATTCAGATTCAGGTATTTCCGGGGATAAAACTGAAAACTGCAACGGTGATAGGGATTACTGGATCGTAAAAATTGATTCCATAGGAAATATCCAGTGGCAAAATACCATTGGGGGGAGTCTTTCAGATGATTTGTATTCCATTCAACAAACCGCCGACGGAGGTTACATACTGGGAGGATCGTCTTTGTCAAATATTTCCGGGGATAAGACTGAAAATAGCATTGGTCCTTCTTGGGGGAGTTGGGATTACTGGATCGTTAAGGTAGATGCAGTTGGTACAATTCAATGGCAGAATACGATTGGTGGGAGCGGTTACGATTATTCATATTCTATTCAGCAATCCACCGATGGGGGCTATATTTTAGGTGGGCAATCGGGATCAAATATTTCTGGAGATAAAACGGAAGACAGTTTAGGTCAGAATGATTACTGGATCGTAAAAACCGATTCGCTGGGCATTATCCAATGGCAAAATACCATAGGTGGAAGCGATTTTGAAGATATTTACTCCATCCAACAGACCGCCGACGGGGGCTATATTTTGGGTGGAATATCTCAATCTGACATTTCCGGGGATAAAACGGAAAATCGCTTGGGCAGTAGTGATTATTGGATCGTGAAGTTAGATTCTTTGGGTGTTATTCAATGGGATAATACTATTGGAGGAAGCTTAGGAGAAGCTTTGTATTCTATACAACAAACCACGGACGGGGGGTATATAATTGGTGGTACTTCAGCGTCTGATATTTCTGGAGATAAGACTGAAAATTGTATTGGGGGGCCTGGATATATAGATTTCTGGATTGTAAAGGTAGATGCACTGGGAATTGTCCAATGGGAGAATACGATAGGAGGGACTAGTTTTGATGAGTTGCTATCCGTTCAACAAACCACCGACGGAGGCTATATCCTGGGTGGATTTTCTAAGTCGCGTATTTCCGGGGATAAAACGGAAAACAGCATCGTTAAAAACGATTACTGGATTGTAAAAACCGATTCGCTGGGCAATGTGCAATGGCAGAATACAATCGGAGGAAGCAGCGATGATGAACTTTATTCTATCCAACAAACCATTGACGGGGGCTATATTTTGGGTGGTTCTTCCAATTCAAATGTTACCGGCGATAAAACGGAAAATAACACAGGTGGTTTTGGGGCTTATGATTACTGGATCGTCAAACTCACCGTCAAATACAATCTGCTTTCTGGAAAACTCTTTGCTGATCTAAACAGCAATGGTGTACAGGATAGCGGCGAGCCATCTCTATCAGGAAAAAAAATAATCGAACAGAATACAGGACGCTTTTCTTTTTCGCAGTCAAATGGTCGTTATTCTGTTGCTGTTCTCGATACTGGCAACTACACTGTTTCGGCATCATCACAGATGTGGTATTATCCCAATCCTGGTCTGCACACCGCAACCTTCACCGGCATCAACCAAACCGATTCCCTAAACGACTTCGCATATCAGCCAATCGGAACCTATGATGATGTTTGCGTAACCATCACTCCAATGGGTCGATTTCGAAGTGGCCGTAAGGCTACCTATCAAATAAGCTATTGCAACTACGGAACTACAATTATTGCTCCTTCTGTTTATTTCTACCCGGATACAAATGTTTCGTTTCAATCAGCTACGTTAATCCCTTCTCAAATTACACCGGATTCAGTGATGTGGAATCTGCCCGCCATGTTGCCATTCCAAACCGGAAGTATCATCGTCAACGTAAATGTTAACCCCGGACTCCCCATCGGTACCCTCATTAACAGTAGAGCCCACATCGAGCCTTACCTCACCGATGATAACCCTTCCTGCAACAACAGCAATTGGGAAGTGTACACCACCGGCTCCTTTGATCCGAATGATATTCTTGTGAACGAAGATACCCTCACCACCACCCAACTCAGCACCGCTCCCTGGCTTGAGTACATTATCCGCTTTCAAAACACCGGGAACGATACAGCTTTTACCGTGAAAATTCTCAACCCGATTGATACCAATAAACTCGATATCTCTTCGATTGAATTCGTGAACGCTTCACATCCGGTGAATATTAACTGGATCAACTACCAGCGCAACATGGAGTTTAAGTTCGAAAATATCCTTTTACCCGACAGCAACACCAACGAACCCCTCTCACATGGCTTCGTTCGTTATCGCATCAAGCCCAAAACAACACTCAACGCCGGCGATACCATCCCCAACTTCGCTGCCATCTACTTCGACTTCAACGAGCCGGTTATCACCAACACCGCCAAAACCATTATCGTTCTCGCAACGGGACTCGCAGGTACAACGGCATCACCCGGCAAACTGCTTGTCTTCCCAAATCCGGCCGAGAATTCCATCAACATCTCCGGTATTCAACTGGAAAACGGAAAAGCACAATTACGTTTGATGGATATTTATGGGAAACTCATCCTCGAGAAAACCATCAGCGAAACAACGGCTAACCTCGAAACCAATCAACTCGCAAAAGGAGTATATCTCATACAATGTGGCGGCAGTCGGGCAACGTTTGTGAAACAATAATCAATCTTAATGCACATGAAAACACTTTCAAATCACCCAATTACTTCACATCATCACATTCTCAAATTGGCTAATTTGCCAAACTGCCAATCTGCCAATTTGCCAATTCGGAAATTTCGTGCGTTGGTAGTTTTCATCCTAACTACGATTTCCATAGTCTCCACAAACTCCTTCGCTCAGGAAATCGAATGGCAGAATACGATTGGGGGGAGTGGTGAAGATTGGTTGCGATCAGTTCAACAAACTACTGACGGGGGCTATATATTGGGTGGCTATTCCAATTCAGGTATTTCTGGAGATAAAACTGAAATTAGCTATGGTGATAAGGATTTCTGGATCGTCAAGTTGGATTCCAATGGAATTATCCAGTGGCAGCATACCATTGGAGGTAATGGCGCAGATTGGCTGAGTGCTATTGAGCAAACTTCAGATGGCGGGTTTGTTTTGGGAGGTTATTCAACATCAAACGCTTCCGGCGATAAGGCGGAAAATTGCATGGGGCAAGAGGATTACTGGATCGTGAAGTTAGATTCATTGGGCGGTCTCCAATGGCAAAATACTATTGGTGGTAGTAATTCGGATGTCTTATATTCAATTCAACCAACCACTGATGGGGGATATTTATTGGGTGGGAAATCTAATTCAAATATTTCCGGAGATAAGACTGAAAATAGTGTTGGAACTTTTGGAAATTATGATTTTTGGATAGTAAAGGTGGATTCTTGGGGAACAATCGAATGGCAGAATACGATTGGGGGAAATAGTTCTGATTATTTGCAATGTGTTCAACAAACTGTAGACGGGGGCTATTTTTTAGGAGGATACTCTAATTCTTCAGTTTCTGGTGATAAATCAGCGAATTGTATAGGCGGGTTTGATTACTGGATTATTAAAGTTGATTCGCTTGGCAATATTTTATGGCAAAGTACAATTGGGGGGGGCTTTAATGATGAATTACATTCTGTTAAGCAGACTATCGATGGGGGTTATATCTTGGGCGGATGGTCAAGTTCAAGTATTACAGATGATTACTGGCTTGTAAAAACCGATTCAACAGGTATTGTGCAATGGCAGAAAACGTATGGGGGCAGCAGTTATGATGAATTGTTCTCGGTACAACAAACAAGTGAGGGCGGTTATATTCTAGGTGGTTTGTCAAAATCTGATATTACAGGAAACAAGTTGGAGGACTGTTTAGGGGATTGGGATTTCTGGATTGTCAAAACTGATTCATTTGGTATTGTCCAATGGCAGAATACAATTGGTGGGAATAGTGATGAATGGTTATATTCAATTAAACAAACAATTGAAGGGGGATTTATCTTAGGTGGTTTTTCAAGATCAAGTAGTTCCGGAGATAAGGCAGAAAATAATAGTGGGAGTTATGATTACTGGATCGTCAAACTCAGCGGTAAATATAATCTTATAGCCGGGAAAGTTTTTGCAGACATCAATAGCAATGGCGTCCAGGATTTTAGTGAGCCGCCCTTGCCGGGACGAAAAATCACAGAGCAAAATACAGGACGTTTTAGTTTTTCACAAACAAATGGGCAGTATTACGTTTCTTTAATCGACTCTGGGAACTACACCCTTTCAACACCATCTCTGTTATGGTACAGTCCCAATCCCGCTACTAATGCGGCTACTTTCACCGGAATAAACCAAACTGATTCACTCAACGACTTCGCTTTTCAACCTATTGGGACTTATGATGATGTTTGCGTAACCATCACACCATTGGGACGATTTCGAAGTGGTTTTGCAGCATCCTATCAAGTCGACTATGGCAATTACGGAACAACCACCATAGCGCCTACAATTTACTTTTACCCCGATTCAAATATTTCGTTTCAATCAGCGACGATAACTCCTTCTCAAATTACAACGGATTCGGTAGTGTGGAATTTGCCATCGTTACTGCCTTTTCAAACAGGAAGTATTATCGTTACTGTAGATGTTGACCTTGGACTCCCCAACTTTACACTCATCAACAGCAGAGCTCACATTGAACCATACTTAACAGACGCTAACCCATCATGCAACAACAGTAATTGGGAGGTGTATTCCACCGGGTCTTATGATCCCAACGATATCATCGTAAACAAAACGGTACTCACTAATACAGAGCTCAGCACCGCCCCCTGGCTCGAGTACCTCATCCGCTTTCAAAACACCGGCAACGATACGGCCTTTACGGTGAAAATTTTGAATCCCATTGACACCAACAAACTCGATATCTCTTCGATTGAATTCGTGAACGCTTCGCATCCGGTAAACATTAACTGGATCAACTATCAGCGAAATATGGAGTTTAAGTTCGATAATATTTTATTACCCGACAGCACCACCAACGAACCCCTCTCACATGGTTTCGTTCGTTATCGCATCCAGCCCAAAACAAATCTGAACGCAGGTGATACCATTACCAACTTCGCCGCCATCTACTTCGACTTCAACGATCCGGTCATCACCAATACCGCCAAAACTATCATCGTTCTCCCCACGGGACTCACCAACTCATCTCCCGCACCCGGTAAGCTGCTGGTCTTCCCGAACCCGGCAGAAAATTCAATCAATATCTCCGGTATTCAACTCGAAAACGGAAAGGCACAACTGCGTTTGATGGACATCTTCGGAAAACTCATCCTCGAAAGAACTATAAGCGAAACAACTGCTAACCTTGATACCGATCAACTGGCTAAAGGTGTTTATCTGATTGAGTCGGGGGGTAGAAGGGCAACGTTTGTGAAACAATAATCCTCTAAGGAACATGAAGACATTTTCAAATTTTCAAATTCAACCGCATTTTCAAATTGACAAGTTGCTCAGTTTGACGGTGTGCTTATTGGTTTTGATCATGCTTAAGTCTGAACAAACTTTTTCCCAGGAAATAAGGTGGCAGAACACAATTGGTGGCGGAAGTACTGACCTGATGACATCCATTAAACCAACACCCGATGGTGGATATATTCTCGGTGGTTGGTCTTTGTCGGGTTTGTCAGGCGATAAAACAGAGAATAGCCAGGGGGGATCTGATTTTTGGATTGTTAAAACCGATGGTAGTGGAAATGTACTATGGCAGAATACGATTGGCGGTAGTCAGGATGAAAGGTTGAATGTAGTTGAGGTGACAAATGATGGAGGGTTCCTTTTAGGAGGGAGTTCAAATTCAGGAGTGTCTGGAGATAAAACGGAGCCTAATTGGGGGGCTAATGATTTCTGGGTTGTAAAGGTTGATTCATCAGGTGTGATTGAGTGGCAACATGTATTTGGCGGGAATAGTGAAGATGTACTTGTTGATATGCAATTGACAACCGATGGAGGATTTATACTAGGAGGATTTTCTAATTCTGGAATTTCCGGGGATAAAACGGAGTCATGTATTGGTGGTAAGGATTGTTGGATTCTTAAAGTAGATTCAATTGGAAATATTCAATGGCAGAATACTATTGGCGGAAGCAACGATGAGAGAGTAAATTCTATTCGTCAGACAACGGATGGTGGCTATATATTGGGTTGTGTGTCAAATTCTAATATTTCCGGCGATAAAACAGAAGATGCGTGGGCTAATACAAAGGATTTCTGGCTTGTAAAAGTAGATTCATTAGGAAATATTGAGTGGCAGAATACTATTGGCGGAGTCAATTATGATGAATTGATCACTGCACAACAGACTCCGGATGGTGGTTATATTCTCGGTGGAGATTCACGATCAAATGCGAATGGTAACAAAACTGAGAATAATATTGGAGATCTGGATTACTGGGTAGTTAAAACGAACCTACATGGGTATATTGAATGGCAGAATACAATAGGCGGAAACGAACAGGACAACATACGAAGCATTCAGTTAACAAATGACAATGGATACCTCCTGGTCGGTCATTCTTATTCAAACACCTATGCTGATAAAGATGAAGATAATCGGGGGCGTTATTGGGCTGACCTCTGGGTATTAAAGATTGATTCTGTCGGAAACATCATCTGGCAGAATTCAATAGGAGGGAAAAAGGATGATGTGATTTATGCATCATCGCTTGCTACAGATGGGAGTCTGGTATTGGGAGGGTCTTCTGAGTCAATGAAAACAGGAGATAAAAATGAAGATTGCAATGGTGATTTTGATTTTTGGCTTCTGAAACTGACGGATCAGTATAATCTATTAACGGGAAAAATTTACCTTGATTTGAATTCAAATATGGTGCAGGATTCCGGCGAACCTTCCTTAACGAATCGGAAAATTCTTCAAAATACCAGCCATTTTTCATTCAGTAATTTAGCTGGTAGCTATAGGGTTGCAGTAGTAGATACCGGTTATTTTAAAGTGTATGGTCCGTCGATTCCGGATTTCAATACGATTCCACCATTTCATTCAGCAAATTTTAATTCTTTTAATCAAATTGATAGCTTGAACGATTTTGCAATTCAGCCTAATGGACTCGTTCAGAATTTGAAGTTGTCAATGGTGGCAGGGCCGCCTTTCACCACATGGATGACCTCTGATTATTACTTGTATTATGAGAATAATGGTAACAATCTGGTTTCTGCAGATATCGTGTTTTATCCTGATACGTCCTTAGATATTTTAGGTATTTGGCCGACTCCATCGATCGTAACACCGGATTCATTGTTTTGGTCCGGTTTATCCTTGATGCCTTTCAATCAAGGAAAGATTACATTGCAGGTGCAAGTAAAGTCAGGTACGCCATTAAATACACCCATTAATGCTATGGCACGCATTGAGCCGCTGGTGGGAGATGTTTCGCCGGCAGATAATATAGCAGTTGATAGTTCTGTTGTGTTTGGGAGTTTTGATCCTAATAGTATCTCTGTTGATAAGCCTGTTATCACACTTGTTCAATTGGCAGATACGGTATGGCTCGAGTATTTAATTCAATTCCAGAATACCGGTAACGATACAGCAATCAATGTTCAGGTAGTCAATCATATTAATCGGACATTGTTGGAGCCATCGAGTTTTGAGTTTGTTTCTTCATCGCATCCGTTAGAGATCAGCTGGGTGAATTATAAAGAAGAAATGATTTTTTCTTTTGATAGTATACTTCTTCCTGATTCAATTGTAAATGAACCCATGTCGCATGGATATATAAAGTACAGGATCAAGCCTGACGTTTCTCTTGGAGCAGGAGATACAATATTGAATAATGCAGAGATCTATTTCGATTTTAATCCTGCCATACTAACAAATACCGCTACCACGATAATTTCATTCCCCACCGGACTCGCCGGTACATCTCCCGCACCCGGTAAGCTGCTAGTCTTCCCGAATCCCGCAGAAGACAAAATCAATATCTCCGGCATTCAACTCGAAAACGGTAAAGCGCAACTGCGTTTGATGGATATCTTCGGAAAACTCATCCTCGAAAAAACAATTAGCGAAACAACTGCAAACCTTGAAACCGATCAACTCGCAAAAGGAGTTTATCTGATTGAGTCGGGAGGAAGCAGGGCTACGTTCGTGAAACAATAAACGGTTCAGGAGGTGCAATCCCGCTCGCTTCGCGAGGCGGGAGGGCAAGAGTGAAAAGAGGGGCATCCCGCACTCCGTGCGGGAGTGGAAAGAGGGGCATCCCGCACTCCGTGCGGGAGTGAAAAGAGGGGCATCCCGCACTCCGTGCGGGAGTGAAAAGAGGGGTATCCCGCACTCCGTGCAAGAGTGAAAAGAGGGGCATCCCGCACTCCGTGCGGGAGTAAAAGGAGGAGCAAGAGTGTTCATAGATCAACGAGAAACTATAAATTGCCCTTCGTCAAATAGCATCCGGGACCTTAAACTTTAAACCTTATCCCGCTCTCCGAGCGGGACTTAAACCTTAAACCTTAAACCTTAAACCTATAACCTATAACCTAAAACCTAAAACCTATAACCTATAACGAACAACGGCGGATGAAACATCCGCCGTTGTTTGTTTAAGTCATCCGCCGTTTTTTGTTTATGCCGTCGCTTTCGACTTCTCTATCTGCGCCCGCATCCACTCTGTTGTAACCGAGCCCGGACGCTCAATCGGATGTCCAAGTGCACGATCCCAAAGCAGGCTGGTCAGTACACCAATCGCGCGCGATACGCCGAAGAGTACAGTGTAGAAGTCATATTCCGTCAGACCATAGTGAATCAGCAACACGCCACTGTGTGCATCAACGTTTGGCCATGGGTTCTTGATCTTGCCGGTAGATTTTAAAATTTCCGGAACTACTTCGTACAGCATCTGCACGATCTTGAATAACTCATCATCGGCTAAATGCGTTTGAGCGAATTCCATCTGCGCAATGTAACGGGGATCTGTTTTGCGCAGTACAGCGTGTCCGTAACCCGGAACCACTCGTCCTTCCGCAAGAGTCTTCTTTACATAGTCAGCAATCTCATCTTTTGAAGGCATGCGCTCGCCGTAGTGCTGACGCAGGTCGTAAATCCAACGGACAACTTCCTGATTCGCCAGTCCGTGTAATGGACCCGCCAGACCATTCATGCCGGCAGAAAGCGAATAGTACGCATCACTAAGTGCTGATCCGACAAGATGTGTCGTATGTGCACTAACGTTACCTCCTTCGTGGTCAACGTGGATAGTTAAATATAAACGCATGAGGGCTTTCATGCCGTCATCGTCGAATCCGAGCATATGTGCGAAGTTCGCACCCCAGTCCAGCTTTGGATCCGGCTCAATATGTACTCCGCCTTTATAAGTACGACGGTAGATGTAAGCGGCAATCCTTGGCAGACGTGCGATGCAATTCATCACGTCTTCGAACATCGGATCCCAGTATTGTTTCTTGTTAATTCCTTTACGATAAGCAGCCGCGAAATTGCTTTCGGTTTGCATGGCCAGAATCGCCAGACTGAACTGCGTCATCGGGTGCGTACCCTTGGGCAGTGAATCGAGCATATCAAATACATGCTTCGGTACATGACTGCGGCGCGCCCAGGCATTGCTTACTTCGCGTGCATCATCGGGAGTAGGAAGATCGCCGGTGAGCAGTAGATAGAAAATTCCTTCCGGCAGGTTCTCGCCGCCTTGTCCGCGGGGAAGCTTCTCCCGCAGCTCGGGAATCGAATACCCGCGAAAACGAATCCCTTCTTCCGGATCCAGTTTTGAGGTCTCGGTCACCATGCCTATCATGCCTTTCATACCATGATAAACCTGTTCAATCGTATATGAACCCAGCACAATGTTGCCGTGTTCTTTAATCATGGCCTTGATTTCATCGGCCATCGGAAGTGCTTTCTGCGCGAACTTTTCTTTTAAGCTGTCCATTTTATATTGCGTTATGCAAAGGGTATAAGGGTGAGCGAAGTTATGAACCTTAATAACAACAGGCAAGTTGTTTAGTTAAGCCTGATGCTGATTTTCGGCATATAATTGAGTCGGGATGGCTTGACCCGCATCAACTGATTTTTTGTTCCGGTGTTTCGAATTGAGATCAAGCTGGAGTACCAGTACAACGATGGTGACGATGAACGCAGCAATGATCACAATCCAGGCGACCATCTCCAGTACTTTTTTCGCCTTTTTCTTTGGTGAGGATTTACGTTTGATCCTGACCCGTTTCCGGATCTTTACCCGCTTACGCCGCCGGTGTCGATGCCCTTCTCCGTGTTCTTCGGTGAGATGCCCTTCTTGCGGGTCTTCTTCAGGATCTTGTTCTTTATCGTTGTATTCTTCGTCTTGTGCCATTCGAAATGAAAATTAGCGGGCATATTTGAAATTACGGCCGTTGAAGATCGCGGCGTCGCCTAATTCTTCTTCAATCCGCAATAACTGGTTGTATTTTGCGATCCGATCACTCCGTGAGGCCGATCCGGTTTTGATTTGTCCTGTATTTAACGCCACCGCGAGATCGGCTATTGTGGAGTCCTCGGTTTCGCCCGAACGATGGCTCATCACGGCTGTATAGCTGTTTTCTTTGGCCAGCGATACTGCATCAATGGTCTCCGTTAATGAACCGATCTGATTCACTTTCACGAGGATAGAATTGGCTGTCGCTGTACTGATCCCTTGTTGTAAACGACGGGAGTTGGTAACGAAGAGATCATCTCCAACCAACTGTACCTTACTGCCCAGTACGGAGGTGAGCTCGGCCCATCCTTTCCAGTCGTCTTCGGCCAGACCGTCTTCAATGGAAATGATCGGGTACTTCTTGCACCAGTCGGCCCAGAAGGCAACCATTTGTGAAGAGGTCAGTTTTTCGCCGGTGGATTTTTTGAAGATATACAGTCCGCTTTCTTCGTCGTAGAATTCGGTGCTCGCCGCATCCATCGCGATGAAGAGGTCTTTTCCGGCTTTGTATCCGGCTTTTTCGATGGCTTCAAGTACGGCCTGAATGGCTTCTTCGTTCGACTGAAGGTTAGGTGCGAATCCGCCTTCGTCGCCAACGTTCGTGCTCAGACCTTTCGATTTTAATACCCCTTTAAGAGCATGAAATACTTCGGTACCCATCCGCAGTGATTCTGCAAAAGAATCAGCACCGGTAGGCATCACCATGAATTCCTGAAAGTCGATGCGGTTGTCGGCATGCGCTCCTCCGTTGAGAATGTTCATCATCGGCAGGGGAAGCGTGCAGGCATTAACACCACCAATATACCGGTAAAGAGACATACCGGCTTCTGCTGCAGCCGCTTTCGCAATGGCCAGCGATACACCCAGAATGGCATTGGCACCTAAACGGGCTTTATTGTCGGTGCCGTCCAGCTCAATCATTTTCTGATCAATACTGCGCTGGTCAAAAACCGACATGCCCTTGATTTCTTCAAAAATGACAGTGTTTACATTGTTAACCGCCTTGGTGACACCTTTGCCCAGAAACCGGCTTTTGTCGTTGTCGCGTAATTCAACGGCTTCGTGCTTTCCGGTGGATGCTCCGGAAGGAACCGCCGCACGACCGGTATAACCGTTTTGCGTAAATGCTTCAACTTCAATGGTTGGGTTTCCTCTTGAATCAAGGATTTCCCGGGCCTGGAGGGCAACAAGTAAGCTCATATCAATGTGAATCGTTGTTTAAGCTGTAAAAATAGCAAAATAGGGTGTTTCAGCATTTATTCATGGAAGATTTGGCTCAAGTCGTAATTTCGTATGCTGAATGAGACATCATCTGACCATATTCGCCGGTAAACTATTCGTCATTTTGTTGCTGATGTCAGGTGCTAATTTTTCTCGCCATTTTTGCCTTCCGGAACCTGCTGCCTGTTCAGGTTATTCTACGGGGGATTGCTGCGGAACTGATTGTTCTTCAGAGACTCCGAAAACAAGTTCCAGTAGTAAAAATGATCCCTCCTGCTGTAAACTGGTCGAGTCGTTTCTGTACATTCCGGTGTACTCGGTATACAGGACTTCAAGTCCCCAGCCTTCGGAATTGACAGTAGCATCGCATTCCTTCGTTATTCAATGTGTACTTTTAGCGGGTCCTGCAGTATCATTCCTCCCGGAATTTACGTTGAAAGGTGGACCACCAGGATCAGATATTCACCGGCTTCGTGTATTCAGAATATGAGATAAATAAGTTCTTTCTCCGGAAAAGGTTTCCGGCTATTAACTTATTATCTCCTCTCATGAAAAAAATAATCCTGTTAAATTTCCTTCTATGGATCGGGAGTGGAATTGCTTATGCGCAGTCTGCTGTGATTTCCGGTACCGTGGAAGATGGCAGTAACGGTGAAAAAATTCCCGGAGCTGCAATCCTTGAAATATCGTCCGGTAAAGTAGTGCTGACACAGTCCGATGGAAGTTTCTTTCTGGAACCGGAGGGCGTATATCCCCTGCTGATTGTGACCAGCTTCACCGGTTATACTCCGGATACACTACGCCTTGAAGGACCAATAAACGACCTCCGTATCAAACTGGGTGTGGGTATCACTTTGCAAAGTGCAGAGATAACTACGCAACGCCAGACTACCGAAATTTCTACGTTACAACCCAGGAATGTAGAACTGCTGAATGAAGGCGAATTGCTCAAGGCTGCTTGTTGCAATCTCTCCGAAAGTTTCGAGACCAATCCTTCTGTGGATGTGAACTATTCAGATGCGTTGACGGGAGCGAAGGAGATCCAACTTCTTGGACTCTCCGGCATCTATACGCTGATGCTGGGTGAAGCGATTCCGACGCTCAGAGGGATGGCTAATTCGTTTGGGCTGATGTATATCCCCGGGACATGGATGGAGTCGATTCAGATCAGCAAAGGTGCAGGTAGTGTGTCGTCAGGATATGAAGGCATCACCGGTCAGATTAATATCGAGTATAAAAAACCGCTCAAGCCACAACCGCTGATGGCGCTGAATCTCTATGCCGATGCCTTCGGCAGAGGGGAAATCAATGCGATTTACACATTGCCGAAAAAGAAGAAGTGGAACTATATGTTCATGGCCCATGTGAGTGGATTGAAAAACAAAGTAGATCATAACGATGATGGATTCATCGATATGCCACTGTATTCGCAGGTGAATCTCTACAATCGACTCCACTTCAATTCCGGCAAGCAATGGGAGGGACAGTTTGGTCTCAAAGCACTCGTTGAAAACCGTCAGGGTGGAACCGTGAGCTTCGATCCGGAAAAAGATAAGCTCACCACGAATGCATATGGAATTGGTATCGATACCAGAAGAGCGGAAGCCTATGCGAAGATGGGAAAGGTGTTTCCGGAGAAACCGTATAAATCAATGGGCTTTCAGCTGGATGCAGTGGTGCACGATCAGGAAGCGTATTTCGGACTGAAAACATATAACGGAACACAGACATCCTTGTATGGTCATGCTTTGTATATGAGCATCATTGGCACTACCGATCATAAGTTCAAAACCGGTATCGATTATAAATATGATTTTTATGATGAATCGGTAAATGATAGTGTGTTTACGAGGGAAGAATTAGTGCCCGGAATCCACTTTGAATATACGTATGGTTGCGCAGAGGAGAAATTTGGAGCAATTGCGGGAATCAGGTTCGATCAGCATAACCTGTTCGGGTTTATGTGGACGCCAAGGGTAAACCTCAAGTATAATTTTACGGAGGAAATGATTGTGCGGGCCTCCGCTGGAAAAGGATATCGCACGCCGAATGTCTATGCCGATAATCTTGGATTGTTTGTGAGTGCCAAGAAGCTGGTGATGCTCGAGAAAATACAACTGGAAGAAGCCTGGAATGCCGGATTAAATTTCACAACCCGGTTCAGGTGGTGGAGAAGAGAAGGTTCACTGATGTTAGATGCCTATCACACGATGTTCGTGAATCAATGGATTACCGATCAGTATTCTTCCGCTGAAGAAGTGTATTTCTACAACCTGCGCGGAAACTCGTCTGCAAACAGCGTACAGGCAACCTTTACTTATGAGCCATTGCTCAATTTTACTGTGAAATTGGCCTGGCGGACCGACGATGTGCGGACTGATTATCTTGTATTGAAGGATGTAAACAAGGCACTTGTCGCAAGAAATAAAGCCTTAGCCAATTTCGCCTGGAGAGATTTCTCGGAAAAGTGGAAATTCGATGCCACCCTGCAATGGGAAGGGCCTAAAAACCTTCCAATGGCAGCTGGACATCAGCATAATTCGACCGATGAGGCAACTAATGTAAGTAAATCACCGTCTTTTTATCAGTTAATGGCTCAAATTACCCGTATCTTTAAGGTGTGGGAAATCTACGTCGGCGGTGAAAACCTGCTCGACTATACCCAACATCATGTTATTCTCGGAGCCGATAATCCTTTTGGGAATAACTTCGATGCTACTCAAGTCTGGGGACCGGTTATGGGGCGACGCATCTATGCCGGTATCCGATTAAACATTCAACAAAAGAAAAACTAAAATGAAACATCTTATCATCCTGTTCCTGATTACGATTTTACCCTTCGTGGGATGGAGTCAGGCAACTTCCGATACAGTCTCCATTCACACCAGCGCACAATGTGGTACCTGCAAGAAAAAGATCGAACATGATCTCGCCTATGTGAAAGGCGTAAAAACAGCCGTCCTCGATCTGGAAACAAAAAATGTGATTGTCGTTTACAATCCCACAAAAACTACTCCCGAAAAAATCCGTCAGGCCATCTCCCGTTCCGGCTATGATGCCGATGTCGTTCTTGCCGACCCCAAAGCATACAAGGAACTGCTTGAGTGTTGCAAGAAGGGCGGGCATGATTGATGGTTTAAAGTTTAAAGTTTAAAGTTTAAGGTTTATTGTTGAGTGTTTGATCTCAACCGTTTTTGGGGTTTATTATGAATAGTTGAGTTTAAGTTCTTTCTGGGATCCTGGGTTTGGTTTTTTGTTAACTTAAATAGTTTTTCAATGCAGAAGGGATCTGTTTCGGTGATAAAAATGGTCGGTTATCAACTTAAATGTTTATTAACGGTTATTGAAACGAGTGCAATTAATTGTTACTTTATTTTTGGATCATGATTTTATTACCTCCGTCTTTATGTCAAAAATTAACAGTTTCGAAGAGATATTGTCCTGGCAATCTGCCAGGGTTTTAAATGATAAAATTTATAAGTGGATCAATCGAAAACCATTTTCGTCCGATTTTGAATTAAAAAGGCAAATAAACGGTTCATGTGGATCTGTGATGGACAACATTGCGGAAGGTTTTGAGAGGGGAGGTAATAAGGAGTTTATTAACTTTCTGATAATTGCAAAAGGATCTGCCGGAGAAGTGCGCTCACAATTATATCGGGCGTATGATAGAAAATACCTTTCAATTCAGGAGTTTGAAGAAGCAGTTGACCAGATCAAATCGATTAGCCGGCAAATTAAAGGGCTTATAGACTACCTTAAAAAAGCCGAAATTAAAGGCGAACGTTACAAATAGGATGAATGAGTGAGTGGCCTTTTAAAACGATAAATCAAAAAGGATCGTTCCAGACTAACTTTGCGATCTAACCTAAATCAACCTAACCCTCAAGATTTAAATCTTAACCCTAAGTCCTCAACCTTAAAACCTTATCCCGCTCTCCCGGCAAGCCTTAAATCTTAAAACCTTATCCCGCTCTCCGAGCGGGACTTAAACCTTAAACCTTATCCCGCTCTCCGAGCGGGACTTAAACCTTAAACCTTATCCCGCTCTCCGAGCGGGACTTAAACCTTAAACCTTATCCCGCTCTCCGAGCGGGACTTAAACCTTAAACCTTAAACCTTAAACCTTAAACCTCCAATTAAGAGCAATTCTGCCGAAGGCAGAATTGCTCTTAATTGGAAGTTTTTGCTGCAAAATTCTGCACATCACCTCCGGTGATTGATTTATCACAAAGAATAATCAATCTTTCTACCACGTTTCTCAGTTCACGAATATTACCGGTCCAGTTGATTTTTTTGAGTTCATCGTAGGCTTCGGAAGTGAAATTTTTCTTTGGCATTTTATACTCATCGCAGATCTGCTCAAGGAAATAATCGGCAATCATCGGTATATCATCCTTGCGCTCATTGAGAGAAGGAACCTGAATAACGATCACGCTCAGGCGGTGGTATAAGTCTTCACGGAAATTACCCTTCTCGATTTCTTTTTTCAGGTCTTTGTTGGTGGCTGCAATAATCCGGACATTCACCGCAATATCTTTCTCGCCCCCAACACGGGTGATTTTATTTTCCTGCAATGCACGAAGCACTTTGGCCTGTGCGGAAAGACTCATGTCACCGATTTCATCCATGAACAATGTGCCATTATGCGCCTGTTCGAATTTTCCGATGCGCTGCTTCACTGCAGAGGTAAAGGCACCTTTTTCGTGACCGAAAAGTTCGCTTTCGATCAGTTCCGAAGGAATCGCAGCGCAATTGACTTCTACCAGGGGAGAGGTATTCCGGTCGCTTTGGTCGTGAATCCAACGGGCAACGAGTTCTTTTCCTGTACCGTTTTCTCCGGTGATCAGTACCCTGGCCTCCGTTGGCGCAACCCGGGCAATCATCTCCTTGATTTTCCTGATGGGCTCCGATTCGCCCACCATATCATTACTCTTGCTGATCTTCTTTTTCAGCGTTTTCGTTTCTTTCACAAGCGACGACCGATCCAGTGCATTGCGTAAAGTGATCAGCATGCGGTTAAGGTCCAGCGGCTTCGCGATAAAGTCATAAGCCCCTTTCTTGATTGCTTCAACAGCCGTCTCAATGGTGCCATGCCCCGAAATCATAATGATGGGCGTGTCGTTTTGCAATTCGAGGATTTTATCCAATAGCTCCATGCCATCCATCTTCGGCATTTTGATGTCGCTCAGGATAATATCAAATTTCTCACCTTCAATTTTCTTTAATCCTTCCTGGCCATCCTGTGCATCCTGCACTTCGTGACCTTCGTATTCAAGGATTTCTTTTAACGTATTTCGGATACTTTTTTCGTCGTCGATGACCAGGATCTTTGCCATACAGGGCGGATGTTTTATTTGATTTCGCTTAATAAACCTTCTTTCAGCGAATAAGTGCTGAGGTGAAGATCGTTCAACCCGGTTAACCGGAGCACAAAAGTAAGCAATAAGGAAGCGGGAACAATCATATCAGCCCGCATCCTAAGCATACCCGGCATTTTAATGCGTTCAGCGTAAACCGAGGTTAATAGTGTTTTGTGTAATGTGCGATAGGAGGGGAGATGGAAATGGTAATGCGAACCCCGCAGCGAAGGTTTTCCTTCTTTTTTCAGAATCATCGAAGCGAAAGTGTCGAAGGAACCGCTGGAACCGATAAGCCGGACAGGAGCGAATTGTTTACAGGCTTTTAAAAGCGAGTCCAGTTCTTGAGTCAGCAACTGGTTCAGGCGTCGGATTTCGGCAGGCTTTACCGGATCTGAAAAACCAATTTGCTCTAGCAATCGTGCCGCTCCCAGCCGATACGATTGTTTCCAAAAAATCTCTCTCCTGTTGCAGATGATAAACTCGGTAGAACCGCCGCCGATGTCCATGATCAGCGAAGTTTCTTCACTGAGATCAACAGCGGCATTCACACCCTTCCAGATTAGCTCTGCTTCGCGCAAACCGTCGATCAGTTCTATCTTGAATCCTGTCTGCTTCCTGATCTCTTTCAGCAGTATTTTGCCGTTCTCCGCATCTCTCAATGCCGCCGTGCCAACAATGCTGACCCGTTTAACAGCGTACTCATCCACCGTTTCCCTGTATCCGGTCAGTGCCTTCAATGCTCTTCGAGCCGGAGCTTCTGATATGAAACCGTTACGGATACCACCTGCACCTAACTTTACCACCTTCTTCCTGCGACACAGGAAATGCCACCCTGCCGGTCGCCGTTCTGCAATCAGCAGGTTGAACGTATTCGTTCCGCAATCAATAACAGCTACACGTTGTAGAGGCATCAGCTTTTATAGAACAACCATTTTGCGAGTTCTTTATACGTGACCTTTTTGCCATAGAGCAGGATGCCGGTACGGTAGATTTTTCCGGCCAGCCAGGTGGTACCCAGAAAGCCGAGAATAAGGAGTCCGATCGAGAGTCCCAGTTCCCACATTGGAACACCAAAGGCAATGCGAACCATCATGACCACCGGAGAGGTGAAGGGGATGATAGAAAACCAGAAACCCATTGAGCTGTCTGGATTCTGTACGATACTTTGTGCCACAATAAATGACAAAACCAGCGGGAGTGTAACCGGCAACATAAATTGCTGGGTTTCGGTTTCATTATCAACCGCCGCTCCCACTGCGGCAAAGAGAGCAGAGTAGAGGAGATAGCCTCCGAGGAAGTAAATAAAGAAGCAGCCGATAATCAGCGGGTAGTTTATGGCACTAAGCTGCTCGAAAACTTTGCCGATTGCATCCTGTTTCGTTTGAGGAGTGGCGCCGAGCTCCTCAAGTGAATGGCGGTCTACTCCACTTGTTTGCATCTGCTGGGCAACTACTTTCGCTTCCATTTTTTTATCCATCAGTAAATTCGACGCCACCGATGAAAACGCGAGCGTCAGTACAACCCAAAGCAGAAACTGGGTTAGTCCTACCAGCGCAATACCAATAATTTTTCCCATCATCAGCTGAAATGGTTTTACAGATGAGATGACCACCTCCACAATGCGGTTTGTTTTTTCCTCAATAACACCACGCATCACCTGTACGCCGTAGAGAATGATAAACATGTAAATAAGCACACCACCGATAAATCCAACCGCTGTCGCGAGCGCAGCACTGTTTTCTTCGCCTTTCAGCGACAATGTTTTTAGATCCACCTTGGTTTCAATCGACCGGAGCGTCTCCTGCTTGATACCTTCTGCCTTCAGTTTGTCAGCTTCAATCTGTTTCTCCAGTGCATTTTCGATATACGTTGTAACATTCAGGTTCGCCTGTTTTTCAGTAAATAGCATTACACCACCCGGATTTCTGATAACATCCGCAGGAACGTATAGAATACCGTAGAACTTTTCCGGATCAAATGATTTTTTAGCCGAATCGAGACTCATGGTGCTGTTCACAAAATGGATACTCTCCGAACCCGGGAGCACAGTCGTGAACAAATCAGGTCGTTGGTCCACAATGATGATTTTATTCATTGTATCCCCCGAATATTTAGCAATCAGCACTGGTGCGGTAGCTACTGCAGCCATCAGAATCGGTCCTAAAATCGTCATGATAATAAACGATTTCTTTTTTACCCTTGTCAGGTATTCACGTTGTAAAATGAGCAGAATTTTATTCATTGCCGGGAGAGGTTTGACTTACTGTTTGAATGAAGATGTCGTTCATGGAAGGGAGTACCTCCTTGTAAGAGTGAATCGTTGCCTGCGACATAACTTTCTGCAATAACTGGTTTGCTTCAGCGGGCGAATCAAGATGGACCTGTACTCGGAAATAATCGCCGGTCTCTGTATGGGAAATTACCTGGTAATTGCTCAACAGTTGTAACAGCGGGGCGCGCTCTGCATTTTCCACTTCAAATTCATAACGGTTATTACGATATGACCTGCGCACATCCCTCACAGAACCTTCGAGTAGTTTCTGCGATTTATTGATCAACGCAATATGTGTACACAATTCCTCAACGGACTCCATCCGGTGCGTTGATAAAACAATAGTAACTCCATTGTCTCTCATACGGAGCAGTTCATCTTTAATCAGATTCGCATTAATAGGGTCAAATCCTGTAAACGGCTCATCGAGGATCAACAGAGAAGGCTCATGCACTACCGTCACAATAAACTGCACCTTCTGCTGCATACCCTTCGATAACTCTTCGATTTTCTTTCTCCACCAGCCGGTGATTTCAAACCGTTCAAACCAGTACTTCAGCCGCTTAATGGCCTCCGGGCGCGACATGCCTTTAAGCTGAGCCAGATAAACAGCCTGTTCGCCCACTTCCATCTTCTTATAAAGTCCCCTTTCCTCTGGCAGGTAGCCGATAGAAGCAGTATGATCAGGGTGGAGGAGACCATTATTAAACAAGATACGTCCTGAATCAGGTGCAGTTATCTGATTTATGATACGAATCAGAGATGTTTTACCTGCACCGTTGGGACCTAGCAAACCGAATACAGCTCCTTTAGGAACGGTAACCGACACATGATCCAGGGCGGTGTAATTGTCGTAGGTTTTACAAACCTCCTGCACCTCCAGTATATTAGACATAGTACGTGTATATATAAGATCAGGGCTCTAAAGTACCAGTCTGGGCTGAATTGGCCGAAAAAAGGCTGATAAAACGCAGAAAACTGCTGACCTCAGGAAAAAAATGACGTCCGAACTGAAAAAAAGGGGTGGTAAACCGGAACAAAATGGGGGGATAAGCAGTTAAAATGGCCCGTCCTTAACGTTACGGTAAAGATTATTGATCTGAATATCAGCTATTTTGTATAAATTGCAAGAAATTTTCCTCTTAATATTTGACAAAGAGAAAAGCTGTACTAATTTTGCCGTCCCGTTCGCGGATATCCGCAACGCAAAGTGAAAAAGTTCTAAAAAAAGTTGCGAAAAAATTTGGTGGTGAAAAAAAGAGGTTGTACTTTTGCACCCCCAATTACGGGAAAGAGTTCTAAAAATAAGATTGAATCAACTGAATATAAGAGTGCCGGTCGCGGTACTTGTTGAATCAAACGTTCTTTGAAGGATTGGTAGGAAATAGCAGCACTTCTCGAGCTAAGACTCGAGTTGAGTAGAAATCCGAGCAAATCATATTCTGACGAAAGTTGGAATTCAAACATTAATTACAATGGAGAGTTTGATCCTGGCTCAGGATTAACGCTAGCGGCAGGCCTAATACATGCAAGTCGAACGGGATTTCGGGTAGCAATATCTGGATGAGAGTGGCGCACGGGTGCGTAACGCGTATGCAATCTACCGCTGACTGGGGGATAGCCCTCCGAAAGGAGGATTAACACCGCATAACACTATGAAGGGGCATCTCTTTGTGGTCAAAACTCCGGTGGTCAGCGATGAGCATGCGTCCGATTAGCTAGTTGGTGAGGTAATGGCTCACCAAGGCAACGATCGGTAGGGGGTCTGAGAGGATGATCCCCCACACTGGTACTGAGACACGGACCAGACTCCTACGGGAGGCAGCAGTAAGGAATATTGGACAATGGGCGCAAGCCTGATCCAGCCATGCCGCGTGAAGGATGAAGGCCCTATGGGTTGTAAACTTCTTTTGGTAGGGAAAAAACCCCTCGATGCGTCGGGGGCTGATGGTACCTACAGAATAAGGATCGGCTAACTCCGTGCCAGCAGCCGCGGTAATACGGAGGATCCAAGCGTTATCCGGATTTATTGGGTTTAAAGGGTGCGTAGGCGGATAAATAAGTCAGTGGTGAAAGCCTGCAGCTTAACTGCAGAACTGCCATTGATACTGTTTATCTTGAATATAGTTGAGGTGGGCGGAATATGACATGTAGTGGTGAAATACTTAGATATGTCATAGAACACCGATTGCGAAGGCAGCTCACTAAGCTATGATTGACGCTGAGGCACGAAAGCGTGGGTAGCAAACAGGATTAGATACCCTGGTAGTCCACGCCCTAAACTATGATCACTCGATGTTGGCGATACACAGTCAGCGTCTAAGGGAAACCATTAAGTGATCCACCTGGGGAGTACGACCGCAAGGTTGAAACTCAAAGGAATTGACGGGGGCCCGCACAAGCGGAGGAGCATGTGGTTTAATTCGATGATACGCGAGGAACCTTACCTGGGCTTGAAAGTTAGTGAATCTTCCTGAAAGGGGAGAGACCGAAAGGACACGAAACTAGGTGCTGCATGGCTGTCGTCAGCTCGTGCCGTGAGGTGTTGGGTTAAGTCCCGCAACGAGCGCAACCCCTATCATTAGTTGCCAACAGGTTAAGCTGGGGACTCTAATGAGACTGCCTGCGCAAGCAGTGAGGAAGGTGGGGATGACGTCAAGTCATCACGGCCCTTACGTCCAGGGCTACACACGTGCTA
>WBZP01000108.1_pt1:0-30000 | contig 121051 bp, 83 predicted proteins | sample 5204301 | NCBI WGS metagenome assembly WBZP01 (sample SAMN12412401, study PRJNA552823) | activated sludge metagenome | isolation source: activated sludge from nitrification reactor of wastewater treatment plant... | place: USA: Pennsylvania | collected 2017 | reverse complement strand
AGTGGGATAATGATTTCGTGAAGGAGGAATTTACTCGTTCTTCTTTTTCCGCTTCTTTGTTTGGGAATCATATTTCATTGGCCGGCAGATCATTTATTATAAACCACTTGGTCTTTTATAATGCCGAGGCTGTCCCTGAACAGTATAAAAAGCCCGTGCATCTGTTGCAGACAGAGTTGAGTGGACGTTTTCGCTGGAAACGTTGGAGTGTCATGCTGATGGGCCGGAATTCTGCAGTGGACGCTTCTTTTATCAAAATTCCGGAATTCAGCGGACTCCTGCGGTTTTCCTATACTGCCCGCTATTTTAAGAAAGCACTGCAGGCAGAGTTTGGAACAACCGTTTATGGCACTACTGCTTACAAAGGTTATGCGTATATGCCCGCTACTTCCGTTTTTTACTCTCAGAATGAGCAAACCTGTGGAGGCTGGCCGGTAATGGATGTTTTCGTGAATGCAGGAATTGGTAAAGCTACGCTGAGCCTTTCGTACCAACGATTTAATTCGTTGTTTTCTTCGGGCGAATATTTCATAGCCGCGGGTTATCCGGGCGCCCCTTCAACGATCAAGTTCAGTGTGAACTGGCCGCTTGTGAACTGATTATTTTCCGATTCGCTCTACCAATTCGGCTAATCGTTTCGAGTATCCGCTCTCATTATCGTACCAGCCAACAATTTTAACAAGGTGACCGTCGTTTAATACAGAAGTCAGTATGGCGTCAAAAATGCAACTGTTATTGTTCCCGATAATATCTACAGATACAATAGGGTCTTCCGTATATTCAAGAATTCCTTTCATCTCATTTTCTGCAGCAGATTTGAAGAGAGCATTGATTTCCTCTACGGTGGTTTTTTTCTGAACGATGCAGGTGATGTCAGTCATTGAACCATCAATAACCGGCACACGGATACCTGCTCCACCAACTTTGCCTTTTAACTGCGGAAATACTTCGGATATGGCTTTGGCAGCTCCGGTAGTGGTAGGAATTATCGAGTGTGCTGCCGCTCTCGCCCTGCGCAGGTCTTTGTGAGGTGCATCATGAATGTTCTGGTCCCCGGTGTAAGAGTGTACAGTTGTAACGTATGCTGCGTCGATTGTAAAGGCGTCGTCCAGGATTTTAATCATCGGTGCAGCATTGTTAGTGGTGCAACTTGCATTGGATAATAACCGATCTTCAGGTGTGAGGAGATGATCATTTACACCCAATACGATTGTTTTTAATTCTCCTTTGGCTGGTGCTGAAATAATGACCTTGCGCGCTCCTGCTTCAAGGTGCAGCGCGGCTTTGTCTGGTGCGGTAAAATGTCCGGTGGATTCAACTACCACATCAATGCCCAGCGTCAACCACGGTAAACGCGTTGGGTCTTTTTCAGCATACACTGTGATTTTTTTTCCGTTGATGAGGAGTCCGTCATGCACGGCTTCTACTGAACCATTAAATCTACCGTGGACTGAATCGTACTTTAATAAATGCGCCAACGTGGTTGTGTCTGTAAGATCGTTAATGGCAACGATGTCAATTTCCGGATGGAGTGCTGCTTTGCGCAAAAATGTCCGGCCGATTCTGCCGAATCCGTTGATAGCTGTTTTGATCATGGTGTAAGTTTCTTCTACAAACGTAATACAGTTGGATTTATTAAATCAGCGCGTTTATATTTATTTAACACTTTCTTTCCGCCGATTCGGAGATTCGCTTTTTTCAGGTACTTTTAGAGCTCAACGGCAGCAATAATAGGTGTTGAGATTTGCCCAAACTATATCATGATTGAAATTCGCCGGATCCGGAAAGCTGACCTTGTGGCGGTCGCTGCTATTTATGCTGATGCCGTGGAGGCAGGTGTTCAGACCGGACATCTTTCCCAGCCACAAGGTACTTATTGGGAGGAGTGGATGCAGATACATTCCGTTGATTTGTATCCGGCCTGGGTAGCGATTAAAGATGAGGTGGTGGTGGGATGGATTTCGCTGAGCCCTTATCGGAATGGTCGTGAAGCATTCAAAAACATCCGGGAAGTCAGTTACTACATACATACCGCCCATTTTCGTGCAGGTATCGCTTCCGGATTACTTAATGTTGCTTCTGATTATGCAGTAAAATCTGGAATGAAAATCCTGCTGGCTATTGTTATTTCAGGCAATGAACCCAGTATTCGTTTTCTCGAGAAGAATGGCTTTGAAGTATGGGGAAACCTGCCGGCTGTTGTGGAATCCAGAGAAGGGGTTTTTAGCCATTGCTACTACGGGAAGAATCTGCAGCTGGATTAAAAAAGATGTTTCTCGGCATGATAAGAGGAACGAACCAGCGGGCCGCTTTCTACATAACGGAAACCCTTTGCTAGTCCGATTTCCTTGAAACGGGCAAAAACATCAGGATGGATGAATTCCGCTACAGGTAAATGCGATCGGGTTGGTTGCAGATATTGTCCGAGCGTTAGAATAGATACACCAGATTTCAGTAGATCATCCATCGATTCCAGTAACTCCTCTTCCTTCTCTCCTAAACCCAGCATGATGCCGGATTTTGCGCGGACGCCTGCATCTGATATCCGTTTTAATACTTCCAGTGAACGATCGTATTTGGCCTGAACACGTACCTGTCGTGTAAGCCTTCTTACCGTTTCAAGATTGTGAGATATAATCTCCGGGCGAACTGCAATGACACGCTCAAGGTTTTCCCACTTACCTTGGAAATCGGGTATCAGTGTTTCGAGGGTGGTGCCAGGACTCACTTTGCGGATCGTGTTGATGGTCTCCGCCCATATGGCAGATCCGCCATCTTTCAGATCGTCGCGGTCAACTGAAGTGATCACACAGTGTTTCACTTTCATCAATCGAACAGATTCAGCAACACGGGCCGGCTCGTTTACATCAACCGCCAGTGGGCGTCCGGTCGCAACGGCACAAAATCCGCAGGAGCGGGTGCAGATGTTTCCAAGAATCATGAATGTTGCAGTACCTGCTCCCCAGCATTCACCCATGTTCGGGCAATTGCCACTCGCACAGATCGTATGCAGCTTGTTTTCGGAAACGAGTTCCCGCACTTTGCGGTATTCTTCCCCGACAGGTAGTTTAACTTTAAGCCATTCCGGCTTTTTTGCTTTTCCTGTTGTTGTGGTTTCAGTGGTTCGCTCGCTCATTTTCTCTCCTTCCATTGATATGGATTCACCATTTTCGGCCATACATAATCGTTACATAAAACGATATAAAGAACTGTTTGTTTTCCGTGAAAGCCATAATGGGAATATCTTTTGGATACGCATCAAAAGCCGCACCGATTTCAAGTGCTTTCACGTCTTCAAAGATAGGGGCATATTCAAAATTAAAACCCGCTTTTACATACGCACCCGGTCTGAAAAATAAATGATCCATGCCTTCCGTAAATGGAGCCCTTCCGTAAATATTATCTATATAGTGTTCGTCAGGATTATATTGTTCGGTTACTACGTCAAATACTCCAACAGAACCTGTTGGCTTGAGGATGTTCAGATAAACGGGTTTGAGTATTCCCAGTGATAAACCACCCGAATAAATGAATCGGATTTCAACCCCCGTACGCTCCATTTTGGAGAAAAGCGTGAATTGCTGCCCGGCACCTAACCGGAGAATATTGAACGTATTGATTTTTCCGTACACATATGAACGGGCATTGTCAAAAGCCTGATTTACCGTTTTTACTTCTTTCGGATGTTTCATTCCAATAAAATCTCCTTCCATCATGAGCTTTTTATATCCGGTCTGGTTATAGGAGCGACGAAACTGAATTCCCCAACTGGCGGTATGGAAAATTAGGCCGCCCGTTGCCTCATTCTTCATGAGTACAGGCTTCTCTTCAACATATTCGTTGGGATTGTTTTGAGCCGTAGCGATCCCTGCCGTTGCGCAGAAGAGGAGGAGTAAAAAGAAAAAACATCTTTTCATTCTCACAAATATACAATGAAATGGCCATATCGATTTGCGCTTTGAATGAAACCGGTATTTTTACATCATGGCTACAATAAAAACAATCTACACAGGCGACCTCCGGACAAAGGCATTGCACCTTGCCTCTGGAACCGAATTAATTACTGATGCTCCGGTAGATAATCAGGGAAAAGGAGAGGCGTTTTCTCCAACTGATTTATTGTCAGCAGCTTTGGGGTCGTGCATGTTAACAATCATGGGTATCGCTGCCCGTACACACCTGATAAACATGGATAATACGGCTATTGAAATCACAAAACATATGGCGTCCAATCCACGTCGGGTGTCGGAAATTGAGATTGTTTTTAAGATGCCTGATTTACCGTATTCGGAAAAGGAAAAAGCTATCCTCGAACATGCCGCACGTACTTGTCCGGTTGCCTTGAGTGTTCACCCGGATCTGAAGCAAACCATCACTTTTATCTGGCAATGATAATGGACGAGAAATTCATGGTAGCCGCAGTGGAGGTGGCTCTAAAAGGTTTAATGGAGGGAAAAGGTGGTCCTTTTGGCGCAGTGATCGTGAAAGATGGAAAGATCATTGCTGCGGCTTCGAATGAAGTTTTATGCTCGAACGATCCAACGGCACATGCAGAAATTACGGCTATCCGCAGGGCTTGTGCACTGCTTGGTACGTATCAATTGACCGGGTGCGAACTGTACACAACCTGCGAGCCGTGTCCGATGTGCCTTGGTGCGATTTACTGGGCTCGTCCTTCCATGGTGTATTATGCGGCATCCCGGTTTGATGCGGCTGCATCTGGTTTTGATGATTCATTCATTTATGAAGAAATCAGCCGCTTGCCTGAAACGAGAAAAATACCATTCCGGCATATACCGTTTGAGAGTGCCGTGGGCTTGTTCAAAATCTGGAATGAATCTCCTTTAAAGAAATCCTATTAGTCGAAACGCATCACTTTTACCGGGTCAATACCTGATATGACTCTGGCAGGAATGAGCATCATTAATAATCCTGAAAATAGAATAATTGCATTGACGAGCAGGATGCCCGGCATGTGAAAGGTGATCGGTACCTGTGAAATGTAATAGGAGTCTTCGGGAAGTTTAATCAGCCCATAATTCAGTTGTAGCCAGCCTGTTACTAACGCCAATGCATTGCCGATAAACATGCCTTTCAGGAGAATGCTTAGTGAGATTCTGCTGTAGATTGTCGATATCAGAAAGTCACCTGCCCCCATCGATTTTAGTATGCCTATTTCTCTGGTTTGTTCGAGTAGTATCACCAGCATGGTGCTGATCATAGTTACTCCTGCAACAAGGGTGATGAGAGCAATGATCACAATCACATTCAGATTCTGCAGGTCGAGCCAGTTGAACATCTGTGGATACAGTTGACGTGCAGATTGTGTGTTGTAGTTGAAACCGGTGCGGTTGTATAACTCGGGGAATAATTGTTCTGGATCAGATTCTCTTGCGGCGAATACTTCATAACCGCTAACCATTTCGTTTTCCCATCCGTTGATTTTTCGTAGCATGCGCATATCACAGAAAAGGTATAGGTCGTCGAATTCTTCTCCTAATCCGGTTTTATAGATTCCGCTGATGGTAACCTTTCTGACTTTTTTATCATTCTGAATAAAGAATACCAGAAAGGAATCCCCGGTCTTTAAGTTTAGTTTCCGCGACAAACTTTCGCTGATGACAATGCGGTTTAAATCCGAACTGTCACGATAGGATGGGAAGATACCGTCCTTTAATTTTGACTGGAAGAAGTCACGCTTGAATCCGTTGTCAACTCCTTTCAACACGACTCCCTGAAGGTCGCGATCGGTTTTAATGATGCCGGCTTTCAGAATGAATGGCTGGAGATGCTGGATGCCTTTCAGTGACTGAATAGAACGGATAGAGTTAGGGTCCAGTTGCACCGGGACTTCTTCAAACGATTCGTTGTTGTTATAGGCAGATATGCGATAGTCAGCAACAAATCCGGTAACTTTTCTGGTGATTTCATCTCTGAATCCTGTTACAACCATAATGGAGATGACAACGGCCATTACGCCCAGAATTATCCCGGCCAGGGCAATGCGTACCACCGGCCCGGTGGACCCGGAACGAAATCCCCCGGAACGGAGAATGCGTTGTGTAATAAATCGGGTGAGTCCGTTTGACTGCATTTTACTTAAAATTGTGACGAATTTAGTCAAACATAATGATGAAAGAGAATTGTCGGTTGAATAATGGTAAACCGGGGATGGCTTCAGTCCTCCTCAAAACACTAAAATGTTGCTGGATCTTTTTGCTCTTTGCGGTTTCATCTTGTCATTCGCAGAGTAATAATATCAAAGCCCGGTCGGCTGTGCAGCAAACTGATCGTAAAGTAATGCTCACAGGAGCAGATCAGCCCGACGTATATTTGCCGCAGATGAAGGGAAAAAGAATCGGCATTGTCGCTAATCCAACCTCCGTCATCAACGCTACGCACCTGGTGGATACACTGGTTGCATTAAAAGTAAAGGTGGCCTGTGTTTTTGCTCCTGAACATGGATTCAGAGGCGAAGCTGAAGCCGGGGAGGATGTTTCTGGCGGAACGGACCGGAAAACAGGTGTGAAAGTTATTTCCTTGTACGGAGATCATAAAAAACCAACAAAAGAGGATCTGAACGGAATTGATCTCGTTTTGTTTGATATTCAGGATGTGGGTGTTCGTTTCTATACCTACATCAGTACATTGCAGTACGTGATGGAGTCTTGTGCTGAAAATCATCTGCCACTAATGGTATTGGATCGCCCGAATCCCCATGCGCATTACGTAGATGGACCAGTGCTGAAGAAAGAATATGCTTCGTTTGTAGGAATGCAACCGGTTCCGGTGGTGTATGGAATGACGATGGGAGAATATGCTGAAATGTTAAACGGTGAGGGTTGGTTGAAGGATGGTGTTCGGTGCGATCTTACAGTTGTGCCATTAAAATTCTGGAAGCATTCGGATGATTATGTGTTGCCCGTCGCTCCTTCCCCTAATCTCCCGAATCAGGCCGCAATTCGGTTATACCCGTCGTTATGTTTTTTTGAAGGAACAGATGTGAGCCTCGGACGAGGTACTGATTATCCTTTTCAGTGTTATGGGTTCCCGGATAATGAAAACGGAACGTTCGAATTTACTCCGGTCAGTATTCCCGGGAAAGCGAAAACGCCTCCGCAGATGGGAAAAAAATGCAAGGGAGAACTGTTGCATTCATACGCGATGCAACACCGCCCGGATAAACTACAGTTGGAGTGGCTATTGAAAGCATATGCGGCTTATCCCGATACATCGAAATTCTTTATTCCTTTCTTTGATAAACTGAGTGGGAATGCCGTTTTGCAACAGCAGATACGACAAGGATTATCGGAATCAGAAATTCGCGCATCCTGGAAAGCAGACCTTGATCTGTTCCGGAAGATACGTTCAAAATATTTGCACTATCCTTAAAAGCAAAAAGCTGCCTGTATCAACAGGCAGCCTTTTACCGGGTATTGTTTGATTTTTAATTATTGAACAGTGAACCTGAATTGACTACGCTGTGTTCCTTTTTGCACAATCAGCAGATAGGCTCCTTTCGCATAGGTATTAACCGGGATTTCGGTAGTGTTCATGCCATTGTAGGCAGTACGCACTTGCTGCACTAATTCCCGCCCGGTCATATCACATACCTTCACAACATAGTCAGATTCGTCATCGGATTCGAATGAGAGGGTAAGCAGATCACTCACCGGGTTAGGGAAGGCAGATAGTCCCAGCGGATTTTCATCAGAAATTCTTGCAGTGGTGTTAAGGGTGGAGAAAGTGACAGGTGAAGACCATGTACCGGCTTTGCCATTGCACTTTCCTTTGATTTCAACAGTATAGGTGGTGTTTGCACGCAATCCCTGAATCAGGTACGAACCATTTACAGAGGTAGAATAAAGATAACTGCTGCGCTGGCTGCCGTTCAGAACGTTTGTAACACGTATCCGTACTGTATCCATTGTGGCATTGTTGCTCCACCGTACCGTTGCTTTTGTAACCTGAATGTTGTCTACAACGATATTCCGGATACTTCCGCACGTGTCAATGGTTGTGAAGAATGCTGAAACAGAATACGGACTTGTGAAGCCACTACAGATGCTGTTGACCTGCCATTCGTACGTTGTGTTACGTCTGAGGTTGTTAAGTTCTGTTCCTGTTGCATTCAGAGCTCCGTTTACGGTCATGTAATTGAAGTTTACAGCACCGGCTTCACGGTAACGAACGATAAAGCTGTCTGCAGTCGTGTTGTACCAATTTAACTTTGCTTTTCTGATGTCAATGTTGTCCGTGCGCAGGTACTGAGGTGTGGAGCCACAATACAATGGTGTCGCCAGGGTTCTGAATGTTGCTGTGGAACTCATGTAAAGTCCGGATGCACATACGTTTTCTACAGTCCAGTTGTAATTGGCTCCCGGCTGAAGATTGTTAATACGTACGGATGAGATATTACCTCCTGCATATACTGTTTTTACAGTTGTTGAACCTGTGATCCAGTAACGGATATTGAATCGTTCTCCTGTAATGGCCGGGTTCCATTGAAGTACTGCTGTGGTGTCGCTGATGTTGAACGCGGTCAGCATGTTCGGTTTTACACAGTTCGCCGGTGTTATCGATCCAACGGGAAGTGCCGTGTTACCGGAGGTGCATCCAAAAGCGTTGGTTGCCGTTACATTTACGTTCTGTGCCTGTGCTACGCTGATTGAACCGGCATTGGATCCGGTAGACCAGCTGTAACTTACAGCGCTCGGCTCATATGCCGTTAACTGAAATGCCGTATTGGGAACGTACGTAATGGAAATTGATGGTGACATAGGTGTTGGGTTTACTGTAACCATGATGGAGTCAGCACTCAAAATATGTCCTTGTGCATCACGTGAGTAAACAGTATAAAGTCCTCCCTGTGTAACCGTAATACTGGCAGTGTTTTGTCCTCCGGGTACCCACAGGTAGTTGCTTCCACCGTTAGCGGTGATGGTAGTACTGTTCCCCTGACAGATAGAAGTTGCTGACGAAGGAATGTCAACAGGTGATGTCGAAACGGCCTGCGTTACGGTAATTGTATTGCTGACAGCAGTGCATCCTGCCGCTGAAGCAACGGTGGCTGAGTAATTTCCTGGTGTGCTTACAACAATTGATGATGTTGTTTGTCCACCTGGCTGCCAAACATAGGAACTTCCTCCGGTAGCAGTTAAGATTACACTTTGGCCGGTTGCCAGATTGGTATTGCCACTGGCGGAAATGGTTGCGGTGGGTATCGGATTAACGTTTACAGCGGCTGCGGCTGATGTTCCGGTACAACCGTTCTGGTTTGTCGCAGTTACACTGTAGTTGCCGGAAGCGTTTACTGTTAAGGTGTTTCCGGTCTGGCCATTGGACCATACATAAGTACTTCCGCCATTAGCGGTCAACACTACACTTCCTCCCTGACAGAAGGAAGTTGCACCGCCCGCGGTGACTGTTGCTGTAGGATTGGCATGCACGGTAACGGAAGTGGTAGATGACGTGGCTGAACAACCGCCACTTGTGGATACGGTTACCTGATAGTTACCACTGTTGTTCACAGTTATGGATCGCGACGTGGATCCATTTGACCAGCTATAGTTATATCCTGAAGGAGCAGTAAGCGTTACTGACCCTCCCTGACAAAAGGCGGTGGAACCACTGGCAGAAACAGTGGTGGAAGGAGCACTGGTTACAGAAACCGTTACGGGAGCTGATGTTGCTGTACAGCCACCACTTCCGGTTACTGTAACAAGGTATGATCCTGCAGTATTAACATTTATGGATGATGTAGTTGCACCATTGCTCCAGTTGTAGGAAGTGCCTCCTGAAGTAGAGAGTGTCAGGTTTTGACCTTGACAGATGTTGAGCGGGCCGGAAGCGGCGATGGAAGCGGTCGGTGCAGTGTTTACGGTAACTGCAACCGGTGATGAAACTGCAGCGCATCCCGATCCATTGTTTACAGAAACTGAGTAGGATCCGGTTGTAGTTACATTGATCGATTGAGTGGTCTGTCCGTTCGACCAGGAATAAGATGTTCCACTTTGAGCAGTGAGGGTTACAGAACTTCCCTGGCAGAACGTGGTGGGTCCGGAAGTGGTAACCGTAGCAACAGAAGTTCCACAGGCAGTTTGTCCTGAATTCAGATTTAATGAACTGTTAGTGGTCAGAAGGATTTTGTCAACTTCAATGTTGTTGTTCGATAAGATAACTCGCAAGGTCTTGCTTTGTTGGGAGGTTAGACCAAGGAAACGAATGGCCTGACCAGAGCATGCATCAAGGCTTAACCACTGCCAGCTTGTTGAGTTGATACAACCTATGCTTTTTGGGTCTGCACCGTTCAAAGAAACCGTCAGTGATCCACCTGTTGCATTTTTACTGCGAACTCTCACCCATAAATAGTAATTGCTGGAATTCCTTGGCGTGAAATTATATTCCAGTGTTGTTGGCGATGCAGTGGTTGACACTACGTAGGAAGTGAAGTTCCTGTAATCTCCATTGGCTGTTCCTGCCGGACGTTCTGTTTTAATAGATGCTGTTGCAGGCTGATTGTCGAATAATTCTGCTTCGAAATTGAAATCATTGGACCATCTTTCAGGATGTTCGTATTGATGCCAGCCATCAAGTTGATAGAAAACTTTATCTGAGGCATTGGAAGCATCATAGATATATACTGAACCCTGACGGCGGAATTCAACCCATAATGAATCTGATCCCAGTTTGAACTTTCCAAATGAACTCATCGGTGCATTGCCCGGCGTATTGGAATCAACCATTTGAGCCGTAGTGATCACATATTTGCTTGTTCCTTTTAATTGACGAACGGTCACCAGCTGACGGTTGTCGCCGGTGTAAAAGAGATATTTCGGATTGTTCGGACTAAGAGTAGTGCTGCTTAGGAAGTAACGTGGTACATCACCGTTCAGCAGAATTCCATTTTTTAAATACTCTTCATATCTTGAAGTGATAGCTTGTGCATAAACAGGCATTACTGTTTGCCATCCCCAGTTCATTGAATTTGGCCATGGAGCGGATAAACTGAAATAACCGGAATAAAAGAATTCAGATCCCCAGCCGGAAAGAATTTTTAATGTGGCAAGGTATTGAGCTGGGCGCATATTCTGTGTTTCATCGATGTTCCAGCCGGCCGATACGAAGGGCGACATCAGCGAATCCCCACGTTGCATTTCATAATATTTGCAATCTGCAAACCAGCCAAGCCCGTGCCATGCACCGGCCCAGGCTCTCCAGTTATTAGGCCAGCGGGGGTAATAATCGCCGGTTGCATAATAGCGTCCGTTGATAGGACTATTAATGGTTTTTGCAAATGACCATAACGGGCGATAGTCAATTTGACCGTCCAGTGCATAATGGGTGAAAACGGTAGACGGGCTCACACCTGTAAATTGATCCCGGTAAAGTTTTGTCTGGTAGGCGTATTTATAACTTCTGTAGTCATTCACAGAGGAGTAGCCTGAAGCAGCTTTATCAGCAGATATGCTGGGGTCATTTGTAACAGCACCACCATTGATGTCTATCAATGGAATTACTTCTCCGTTTTCGTTGAGAATGTCAAGTGACCTTCCGAGAGCGTTTGTTAAATTCTGAAATGCTGTTTTTTGCTTTTGACCATCTGAAACGATGGATGCAGCAGGTGCAACCGGCGACCAGTATTTGTTGCTGGTTGTTGATCCGTTCAGATCAAGATATTGGCCACTTGCATTTTTAATATAATGTGTAGAAGAAAGATTTTCGTTGGTGATATTGCCGCCTATCTGAGCCCAGAAACAAATGGCAGATGTTTTGAAAGATGGGTTTCTTTTTGCTACCGCCGTCAAAGCAGCAGACAATATATTTGTAGTGTCAGCGTAATTGGCAGGGGAGGAGTAAGAGCCGATATTGTCATTGACCATAAAATAATAGTTCCAGTTATTATGGAACTCTACTGCATTGGATTTTGCAGTGTTGATCATTTGCTGGTTGGTTACTCCTGACTGTTGTGCTCCGGAGAAATAGTTTAATCCGAACCAGATAAAATTCCTGTTCAGCGTATGACCTGGTTTATACCTGGGTAGCGGATACGACATCAGCTGTTGTTGTGCTGATTTTGTGCCGGTGGCGTACTCCAATGAATCGTACGTTTGAGCCTTCGCAATGCTCAGCACGCATAATAATGGAAGTAGAATTAATTTTTTCATTCCTGCTTTTTTTAGTTTTGGCACAAACTTTGTTTTGTTAACTGTGGTTTGATTGTTTGTGCCTGTGGCAAGATATTCGCAGGCGTCAGTTGGTATGTCGATATATGCCAACTGATCTTTTTTATGTAAGGTTTTTAATTTTTCTTTTTGAATTTTACCAGAAGATTAGATGATATACAACCGATTCGGTAAGTGAACAACTGGTTTTTAAGGTAAAATCCATGTAAGATTTAAAACCGGATTTTCGCATTTCTGTTCCTTTCAGGCATTCATGACCTGAAATGACTTAAACATTACTGCCAGCAGCATTCAGTTATAAAAAAGAAAGCTGCCTCGGTGAACCGGGCAGCCTTCCTTTGGGCTATTCTGTGTAGTGTTGTTTATTCAGCAGACATCAGACGAATCCTCTTACTGCCTGTTTCGGTTATAATTTCTGCGAAATATAGACCGGCTGAAAGTTGTGAGGTGCTGTAGTCAATACGTGTTTCACCCGCCTGAACCATGATCTGATCCATAAGTGTTTCAATTAATTTTCCTGTTGCATCGTATATTTTCACACTGCAGGCCTGTTCACGATCCGATTCGAATACAAGAGTAGTGTTTGTTGTGAACGGATTTGGATAGGCAACAAAGTTTAACGCACCTTCAAGTACTTCACCTTCTCTGCAGGGAACTGTAACCGTGTATGGAATGGAAAATACACCGCAGGAACCTAACTGCGCCCGCATTTTATAAACTCCGGCTGTTGTTACAGTGTACGTTGTTGAGGGACCTGTGTACTGTACAACATTGTTCTTGTACCATACATAGGTGGTGGCAGTTGAGTTGGTAACAGTAAATCGTACATTGCCGCCTGCACAAAAAGATAAAGGACCGCTGACGCTGATGTTAAATGTTGCTGTTGGATTAACAGTGATCGCTGTTGCTGATGAGGTGGCTGAGCATCCATTGGATTGTGATACACGAACGGTGTAGTTTCCGGATGTAGTAGCGCTGATGGATTGAGTAGTGGCTCCATTTGACCATAAATAGGCTGAACCGGTACTTGCGGTCAATTGAACACTTCCTCCATTACAAAAAGTAGTGGCCCCGCCAGCGGAAATCGTAGGGGTTGGTGCTGTTCCGTTACCCACCGTTACAACAGTGTTCGCAGAGGTAGCAGAACATCCTCCGGACTGCGTGACCCGCACATTGTAGGAACCTGAGCTGGTTACTGTAATTGAATTTGTTGTTGCTCCGTTTGACCACAAATAGGCAGTGCCGGTTGTTGCAGATGTTAAAGTTACAGACCCTCCGCTACAGAATGTAGTTGGTCCGCTGGCTGATATTGTAGGTGTTGGTGCTGCACCAACTGTTACAGCTGTTGCAGATGAAGTGGCAGAACATCCATTGGATTGAGAAACCCTTACCGTATAATTACCTGCAGATGTAGCAGTAATTGTCTTTGTGGTAGCTCCGTTCGACCATAAATAGGCGGTGCCGGTAGTAGCAGTCAATGATACACTTCCGCCCGGACATAAAGCCGTTGTTCCCGATGCTGTAATTGTAGGAGTGGCAACAGTATTTACAATAACAGTGGTAGCAACTGAGGTTGCTGAGCAGCCACCACTTTGGCTGACACGAACGGTATAGTTACCGGTATTGGATGCTGTAATTGATTTTGTTGTTGCTCCAGTTGACCAAAGATAAACTGTACCTGTACTGGCGGTAAGCGTAACAGAGCCTCCCGAGCAGAATGTGGTGGGGCCACCTGCGGTGATTGTAGGTGTTGGGGCTGAGCCCACAGTCACAGACGTTGCAACAGATGTAGCTGAGCAACCGCCGCTTTGACTGACACGCACAGTATAATTACCTGATGCAGTGGCGGAAATTGATTGCGTTGTAGCGCCGTTCGACCATAAGTAAGCCGTACCGGAAGATGCGGTTAAGGTTACATTGCCACCAGTACAGAAAGTGGTTGGACCACCAGCTGTAATAGTGGGTGTTGGGGCAGACCCTACGGCAACTGAAGTATTTGTGGAAGTAGATGAACATCCGGTTGAGTAAGTGACCCTCACATTGTAACTACCCGCTGCATTAACCGTAATTCCTTGTGTAGTTGCACCATTTGACCAAAGGTATGATGAGCCCGAGTTGGCCTGGAGTACTACACTGCCACCGGAACATATGGTAGTTGAACCTTGGGCTGTAACGGTTGCCTGTGTGACGGCGATATTAGTTAGTGCTACAGACGGCGACACAGTTGAACAGCCTGCTGAACTGGTTGCAGTCACAGTATAGGTGCCGGCTGTACCGGTTGTGATGGATTGAGTGGTGGCTCCGTTGGACCAGAGATAGGTGGTGCCGGTTGCACTGGATGAGAGTGTTTTGGTCGTTCCGGAACAGATTGAAAGACTGCCGCTATAGGTGATGGCGTTAGAGGGCTTGGCATTTACTGTTACCGTTGTTGGGGCAGAAACTGCTGTTCCGGAAGCAGATGTTACTGTAACCGTAAAGTTCCCGCTTGAAGATACTGAAATGGATTGTGTAGTTGCACCAGTCGACCAAAGATAGGAAGTACCGTTATTTGCCGTAAGAGTAACACTTGAACCTGCGCAGAATGTGGTGGGGCCTCCGGCAGTTATCGATGCGGTAGCGGTCGCACTACAAGGTGCTGCGTAGGTACTGTAGTAATTTCCAGAGGTAGGCGTAATGGTAATCAGATCCACTTCCAGATTGATATTAATAGGAGTAAGTGCAATTTTATGACTACCTACTGAAAGGTTGTTGTAGGTAATCTGAGTGCCGGAAGATGCGTCAAAGCGATACCATGTCCAATTGGTGTCTTTAACACAGGTCACACTGTTGGCTACTGTTCCGTCCAGCAGAAGGTTGAATCCGGTAGTAACACCTCCTCTGCTGCGTGCACGTACCCACACGTAATGAGTAGCACTGGAAGTGCCACGCACAACAAAATTATATTCGGATGCAGAAACCGATTTAAAGGTAGTATACGTTGTATAGGTCCTGTAATCTCCAGCAGTTGTTCCGGCAGGCACCTGTGTTTTGAGTTCAATATTTGTATTGGTATTGTCGAAAATTTCGGCCTCCAGATTAAATGTTTTGCTCCAGAAGTAGGGATGTGTCGCTTCATGCCAGGCATCCAGTTGATAGAAGACAGGGGCAGAAGCATTCGTACGATCATAAATGTAGGTGCTTCCCTGCCGGCGAATGTTGAAGGAGAGTGTGTTGCCGTCAATCGTTACTGTCGCTGTTCCGTTTAATTCGGCATTACCAACCATATTTGAATTGGGCTGAATGGTTCCGGTGATGGCATAACGTGCAAGCGTATTATGTTTTCTTGCTACAACAAGTTTGCGGATGTCACCTGCATAGAAGGTGTATCCGGGTTTCCCGTTACCGCTTGAAGCACTTTGTGGAACATCGCCGGTCATCAGCGTCCCGTTGAAGAACAAGTCGTCATAGCGGCTTGCAACAGCTTGTGCGTATCCCGGGATGGCCATTTGCCAAACGTAGTTGTCAGGGATCTGGTAAGGAGTGTTGGTGACAAAATATCCGCATCCGAAATTCTCAGCTCCGGCCATTGATACCGCTTTGAGGAATCCGAGCCATTGAGCTGGACGTGGAATCACTGTTTCGTCGTTGTTCCAGCCCGGACTCACAACCGGCGAAAACAATTTATCGCCCTGTGAAATTTCTTCATGACGTCCTTCAATCATAAACTGCCATCCATGCGCCGCTCCGGTCCAGTATCTCCAGTTGGATGGCCATTGCATGTAGATATCGTTGCTGGAGTAATACTGGTTATTTGTGAACGATTGCAGCGTACGGGTCTCAGCCCAATCCCAGGCATAAACAGGATGTCCGTTCAGATAATAATGGTAAATACGGGTGTTGGCTAATCCGCTCAGCGATCTCCATTCATTCATGTAAGCAGAAGTCAGACGTTTCATTCCACGGCTCTTATACTTAGCATACGAGCTGAGACCACTTGCAGCATATGCTGCTGTTGTAGTTGGGTCACGTTGCAGTGCCACATCCTGCCAGCTGGGAATTACTTCGCCGTTTTCAAACAGCAGATCAATGGGACGGGTCATCTTTGCCATCAATTGCTGAATGTAGAATTTCTGTGTCTGGCCATCAAGTTTCAGAGAGTCAAGAGGACTTTCCGGACTGATTGATTTATTCGATGTGGTTACGTTGCCATACATATCAAGAAACTGTCCTGCGCTGTTTTTTAAATAGCTGTTGCTTGGTAGTGTCGTGCTTTCGATGTAAGGGTTAGTAGAGGTTTTGCCAATAGCACGTGGACTCAATTGCGGCCAGTAAGTGTTCGCTGTTGTTTTCCAGCCTGGATTCTGGTTAGCCATCTTGATCCAGGCTCCGTCAAAATCGGTAGTGTCTCCGAAGGAAGAATAACGCGTGGTGTTGCTGGTCACCATTAATGCATAGTTAAAGTTCTTTACGAGATCTGTTTGCACATCTTTTGACCGTGCAACGAGTGTTGACTGAGAGTAAGAAGTAGTCATGTATCCCGCAATATGAGCAGGATTAAATACCATGTAATTCGGGAAGAGCGTAGTGCCAGGACGACATCTTGATGCAGGAAAGGACTTTAATTGAGTAACGGCATCAACTGTCGGACTTGGGTGACCCGGAGCAAACTCTGACATGTCGAATCCTGCAGTGATGGCTGATGCAGCAGGAGGATTGGTTGTTGAATTGGCATAAGAATAGGGCTGGTGTGCAACGAAATTCTGATAATGTTTATACACCATCGTGTTCGGAAGTGCATACGTGTAAAGTGCTACTTCATCCATGTCTCCTACATACTGATAGTATGCTGTATTGGTGTTTAGATCTATGATGTTGTTCGCCGTGTTAGAGCTGTTGGATGGTATGCTTCCGGTTGCAATCGTTTTGCTGAATCCTGCCGGATTTTCACCATCAACCCATATTTCCTTTACACCGGTTTTGGCGTTGTATTTAAATACCAGGTGATGCCAGTTTCCATCTACATAATAACCATACGTGCCTCTGTTGATCCCTTTCAGTTCCAGATCCCAGGTATCAGAGGTAACAGATGAGGATCCGGTAGGTATACACTTGGTGGTGAAACGGAAGAAGGGGAAGCAATAACGAATGCTGATAGCTCCATCACGACGGGTAATCAACTGCACAACTTCGTTGATATTGGCTCCCGGACGGAATAAAAGTTCAAATGTAAATCCGCTGTCTGGTGAAAACGGTACATTGGAGGTAATCGACTTCGCTGTTTTGCCAAGGGTCAGATATTTTCCGACACCTTTATTCGCTTGCGCATTACTGATCGTGTAAGTTGATTGAAAATACGATGGGTTTAAGGCTGCGACTCCCGTTGAATCCGCCAACGGGTTTGAGCCGTTAAACGTCCAGTAATGACGAGGTGTCCAGGTTTGAGCTTGCAGCTGAACGGAAAAATTCAGAATAGTAATTGCCACCAGGATCAACATCCTGATTGGCCAATGTTCCTTCATTTTAGTGTTCATGTTATGGTTTGGGGTTTGTGTGTGCAGTTTTGGTTTGTTTGGGCAATACAAGGTCGCATCCCCGTAGGGCGTCTTTTCAAACTATTAAGACACAAGGACTTTAAACCGTGATGGTCAAATATATTTAGAAAGTTGGTATGTACAACAGTGTATCGAAACGCGATAGGTAATTGGCTGATTGTCAGTGATAAAAAATTTTAATTGTGGATAAAAAAACGAGATTGGCCAATTAAAAAAATGTATTCGCCACTAAATTATTAATGTTCACCCAAAAATTACTTAAGATTCACCCGTTGAAAAACGGTGGTTGGCGGAACCTATTTTGTTATTTAACCCAAAAAATGAGGTAATTCGCCCAAAAAAAGAGGCCAAGTCGTTGTGCAACGCGGCAGAACTGGCTGGTAGGGTAGTTTTCGAGCAGTTTTGCTCCCCAGCCTGATTTCCTGAAAATATACGCCATGACTATTAATGACATGAATTGCAGTTAGTTGTGTATGTTCCGATTACATAACTACGTTGATATTTCCTTCTTTATTTTGTCTTGCCCCGTTAGGACTGGAGGCGGTAACTTTATATACATAAGTGCCCATGGGTACTTTCTGGCCTAAATAGGTGCCATCCCACCGCTCATTGGCATTAGAAGTTTCATAAATCAATTGCCCCCAACGGTTAAAGATCTTCATATTGAATTCCAGAATAGCTTCACCCGCTACACCAAAAGTGTCGTTTAAGCCATCTCCGTTAGGCGTAAATGTATTGGGGATGTAGATGCTCATATTAGGTATAATATTCACCTCGTTGGATACGCTAAAGATCTGAGGTGATCCGGTTTTGTAGGCGATCACTCGGTATTTACGATTCACCGATACCTGGGCTGAAGATTGCTCTATACTGCCCAGCATGAGCAGGCTAAATGCAAAGAGCATTAAAACTATTCCACGAGTTTGCATGCTGTGTGTGATTGATTTGATAAATGCAAACTACATCAGGAGTTCTTCTTCAGTCTGCTCATTTCTTGCAGCAATGCACTTCTGTAAGGTATTCGGGTTTATCCTGCAGCATTTCCCATTTACTTAAGCAGCCCGATAGAGTGATAAACCATCCAAGCAGAGGTGATCAACCGCCGTTAAGTAGTGTAAGTATTGCCGGATTATTGGTTGCGACGAGCAGGGGAGGCGGGTATGTCAAGTCCTTTTTTGTTGAGTTTCTCACGTACAGCCTTTTCTCTTTTAATAGGTCGGATCCGTTGTTTTGGACTATTATCCTTCAAAAACGGGTCGTCATTGAATCCGCCTGGGTTGCGATCCATTCATTCAGAAAGCCTGTAAGGTGGCATTAGCAGGGAGGGGCTGGAAGGTGAAAATTTTCAACAGGGAATTATTCTGCCTGTTTTATCGTTATATTAGCAGTGATGAAAAAAGTACTGATCTTCTTCAGCAAAGTTACGTTGATCCGGAGTTGGATAGAGTGAGGGCTGTACGTGTGTATGGCCTTTTTTAATTATTGTCTTAACCAATAAACCCAAATAGGTTATGCATACAAAACAACAACTCAGTGAAATGAAAAATGAACACGAATCCTGGCAGGATCGTCTTCGTTTCTACAAAGAGGAAATCTCACATTTTAATCAGCATCTGGGGAAGCTTGCTATTGCGGGCGGGCAGATCAGTAAGATGGCTTCTGTTGAGCATTTCCAGAACCAGTTTATTCGTCAGAAAGAAGTGCTGGATATCATCCGACATGATTTCAAACAGCATGAAAATCTCATTGAAGCATTGGAAGAAGGGAAATCACAAGAGCCGTCGGAAGGTATTCAACGTGTTCACTCGACACAGCGGGATAAGCTGGAGCAGTTTGAACGCATTTTTCATGACCTGAGAAATGAGTTCAACGTGTTTCTCAATTCGGCTGACTAATCTGCTATAAAAGCTTAAACATAATCAGTGCGATGGCAAGCAGGAGTAATTCTTCTGCGATGAATTGTATTATGTTGTTGCCCGGCTTTTTCATCTCGTTAAATCGTTGGTCCTGCAATAAAATTACCGATTGAAAACAGTGGTCGTTGAGTAAAAGCGATGGTTTCCTTACAAACCTGTTGAATCTTGTTTGTAGTGGTGAATGTCGATGTTCCGATGGCAGAAGAAAATCTCATTCTCTATATTGTTGGAGCAGACGATGATGGTTTTACCTCTCGTATGCTCCTCGATGAGTAACTTGTACCATTCGACACCGCGCTCATCAAGGTTCGAAAGCGGCTCGTCGAGCAGGAGTACCGGAACAGCACTTAAAACAGCCAAGGTTAGCTTAATCCGCTGTTTCATGCCGCTGGAGTAGTGCTTAATTGCTTTTTGTTCAATTCCTGATAAGCCGGAAATTTTAATAATCTCCCCGGTGGTGAGTTGCTGTGCCAGCGGCTTGAATTTTCTTTGGAACAGAATGAGTTCTTCAAAGGTGTATTCTTCCGGTACATCTAAATAAGGAGCAGCATAGGAAATCTGTTCGTGCCATTTTGATGGATCGGTTTTATTTCCGCTGCTGATGAAATCAACTTGCCCTTCTGATGCCGACTGAAAGCCTGAAATCACCTGCAATAAGGTCGATTTTCCTGATCCGTTATATCCGGTAATGGCTACTCGGTCGCCGGATGGAATCTCCAGATTCAGATGCCTGAAAATCCATTGGGATCTGAATTTCTTTCCGGTGTCGTGAAGGTGGATGCTGACCAATGGCTTATTTATTCAGCTTTGGAGAAATTGCCGGCCATGCCGCGAATGATGCCTTTTTCCGAAGACCTTACAAATTCAAGGATCAGATCACGGTGGGTAGATGCGCTGAATTCACTTTCAACGATAGACAAAGCTTTCGTGGTATTATATCCTTTCTGGAAAATATTTCTGTAAATCTCCTGTATTTCTTCAATAGCCTCTTTGGCATATCCGCGGCGGGTAAGTCCTACGGCGTTAATGCCTGCATAACACAGTGGTTCACGGGCTGCCTTCACATAGGGTGGGACATTCTTGCGTACCCCCGACTGCCCGGCAACAAAACTATGTGAACCAATATGCATAAACTGCGATACGCCTACATAGCCTTCAAGTATCGCCCAGTCGTCTATGGTCACATGTCCGGCCAGGTTGACGGAATTCGCAAGTATAACATGGTTGCCGATGATACAATCGTGTGCAATGTGCACATAGGCCATCAGCAGACAATTGCTGCCAACTTCGGTGCGCCCCATTGCGGAAGTGCCTCTGTTGATAGTTACACATTCGCGAATAGTCGTGTTGTCGCCGATGATGGCCGTCGTGTCTTCTCCTTTGAATTTTAGATCCTGAGGGATAGCTGAGATAACAGCACCCGGAAAAATTTTACAGTTTTTGCCAATTCTCGCACCTTCGTAAATAGTTACGTTTGATCCAATCCATGTGTTGTCTCCGATTTCTACGTTGGCGTGAATGGAAGTAAACGGATCTATCTGAACGTTAGATCCGATTTTTGCAGAAGGGTGGATATGGGTCAGCAGATGCGACATTAGCTTTTCTTTACAATTTGCGCCATCATTTCGGCTTCCATCACAATTTTATCTCCTACTACCGCGATGCCTTTCATGTGGCAGATGCCTCGGCGGATCGGACTCACAAGGTGCAGGTCAAATATAACAGTATCTCCCGGACTCACCTTCTGTTTGAAACGGGCTTCTGTTACTTTCATGAAATATGTCCAGTAGTTTTCAGGATCAGGTACCGTATTGAGGATCAAGAGTCCTCCTGTTTGGGCCATCGCCTCAATCAGCAGTACCCCGGGCATTACCGGGTTGTTTGGAAAGTGTCCCTGGAAAAACCACTCGTTCATGGTGATGTTTTTTACACCGACAATGGATTCAGAAGTACGTTCGATGATTTTGTCAACGAGTAAAAAAGGGAATCGGTGAGGCAGCATCGTAGTGATGGTATTAATATCACATACCGGTGTTGCGTTAAGGTCGTATTTCCGGACTCCGCCTTTTTTCCGCTTGATGGCTTCTTTTATCGTTTTTGCAAACTCAACATTGGCATAATGACCGGGGCGGGCTGCGAGAATATGTCCCTGAATATGCATACCAATCAAAGCAAAGTCCCCGATGATATCCAGCAATTTATGCCGGGCCGGCTCGTTCTGGAAATGTAATTGCACATTGTTCAGAATTCCCTTTTCTTTAACCTGTACACTCGGCTTGTTGAACAGCTGAGCCAGTTCGTCGAGTTTTTCCTGAGAGATTTCACGGTCAACCACTACAATGGCATTGTCGAGGTCGCCGCCCTTAATCAGATTATGTTTAACCAGTGACTCAAGTTCGTGCAGGAAGCAGAAGGTGCGGCATGGAGAGAATTCTTTTTCGAATTCAGTGATCTTATGCAATTGGGCATGCTGTGTTCCTAACACAGGACTATTGTAATCTACCATCACCGTTAGGCGATAGTCAGGGCTTGGAACCGCAAGCATTTCAACATTACGTGCAGGTTCTTCATAGGTTAGAACTTCGTCCAGTACAAAGATCTCCCGTTCAGCTTCCTGTTCCACGATTCCGGCTGATAGTAAAGCATTGATAAATGGTGCTGAGCTTCCATCCATAATGGGGACTTCAGGTCCGTCCACTTCAATCAGAACGTTATCAATCTGCAAACCAACTAGTGCGGCCAGCGCATGTTCGGTAGTGTTGATCCTTGCTCCGTTTTGCTGGAGAGTTGTGCCTCGTGATGTGTCCACAACATTGAAAGCATCCGCATCAATGGTTGGCGCACCTTCCATGTCGATGCGTTTGAATTTGTACCAGTGATTTTCCGGTGCAGGCTTAAATGTGAGATTTACCTTGATGCCGGTATGTAATCCAACCCCTGAAACTGTAACGGGGTTTTTAATGGTGGTTTGTTTCTGATTCATTAATCTAACTTCAGGAAGATGGATGCTGTTCGCGAATTATTTTTTGAAGTTCCTGTATTTTTCGCTCCAGTTCCGGCAGTTTGCGGAACATTACATAGGAGCGTTTGTAGTCGCCGATGTTAAAGGCCGGTGACCCTTGAACAATATCGTTGGGTGTGGTGATGCTGGTGCCGATGCCAGATTGTGCTGCAATTTTTACTCCGTCGGCAATCTGGATATGTCCAACAATTCCGACCTGTCCGCCAATCATACAGTTCTTTCCTATCTTGGTAGAACCGGCTACTCCGGTTTGGGCAGCAATAACTGTATTCTCTCCAATCTCAACGTTGTGGGCAATCTGAATAAGGTTGTCAAGTTTGACACCCTTCCTGATGATTGTGGAACCTAATGTTGCACGGTCGATGGTGCTGTTGGCACCTACTTCAACATGGTCTTCGATGATCACATTACCAATCTGAGCAACTTTCTTGTAATTGTTTTCAGCATTGGGTTGAAAACCGAATCCGTCGCCGCCAACAATCACGCCTGAGTGAAGGGTGACTTGTTTTCCGATGATACAGTCCGAGTAAATTTTGACGCCGGGAAAGAGTGTGGTGTCGTCGCCGATTGTACAGTTGTCGCCGATGTAAACATTGGGATAAATCTTTACACGGTCGCCGATCTTCGCATCTTTACCAACATAACAAAATGCACCTGCATAAATATCTTTTCCAACAGTAGCACTCGACTCAATAAATGCGTTGGCTTCAATGCCGGATTTATTTCGGCGGATGGTGTTGTAGATCTCCAGCAGTTTTGCAAAACACTCGTAAGCATTAGCCACTCTCACCAGCGTGGCAGTAACAGGTTTCTCAAGCTGAAAGTCGTTATTGGTAATGACAATGCTCGCTTGCGTATCGTAGATGTAAGGAGCGTAAGCTGGATTCGCCAGAAAAGTTAGCGATCCCGGAGTGCCTTCTTCTATTTTGGCAAGTCGGGATACCTTGGTTTCAGGGTCTCCTTCAACAGTACCCTGCAGTAGTTCGGCGATTTGTTTTGCAGTAAATTCCATGGCAGCCTGCAAATTTAGCAAATATGACGATGGGGTTAGGGAAGATTTGTGTATTAAAAACCTTGTTAATCAAATAGTTCTGGTAGAATGCAAAGAAAATGACGTTGAACGGGAGAAGAAAGAACAGCAACTTCCATCTGATCGGATGCCGCACTGAGTTCGATAGAGCTGCCATCGCGGTATAATATCCGTATGGGTTCGCCACTGGGGTCATATGCTGAGTTCGATATGGATCCTTTGAATGCGAAATAGTTAGCCTCTTTTCTACTCAGGCCAAATCGTTGCATAGCTGCTGACCGGTAGGGATCGGTTTCCTCTTCACTGAAAGGGTCGCGTTGAAGCCTGATTTTGTATAGTTCACGGTTGACCATCCCCGTGCATAAACGGCTGAGAACAGGATCAGGATGATCCGACCAGACTTTTATTGAACTGAAAATATCGTAATCGTCCAGTTTGGAGTACAGGTCGAGCAACTCGGGTTTTGAGTGGAAGTCTTGTTCTGTACAGGTGTTGTGCAGGAAATAGCTGAATGCGGGTGTTGCAAAAAGTACTTCTCCCTGATGGACCAGTTCTTTGGCCCTAAGTAGAATATTCACCAGCAGTTGTTCGGCAGCAAGAACAGTTTTGTGCAGATATACCTGCCAGTACATGAGCCGCCGGGCGATGATAAATTTCTCGATCGAATAAACGCCTTTTTCTTCAACAACCAGTTTGCCGTCGTCGATATCGAGCATCTTGATGATCCGCTGGGCGCCGATTTTTCCCTCCAGAACTCCCGTGTAGAAGGAATCGCGATTGAGGTAGTCGAGACGATCCATATCGAGTTGACTGGAGATCATCTGGTGCAGAAAGCGCTTCGGATAGGTGCCTCTGAAGATCGAGATTGCTGTGGTAAGTTTTCCATCGAAAATTTCGTTCAGTTGTTCCATGAACAGCTGCGATACTTTTTCGTGGCTGATACCGGTAACGATGCTATGTTCAAGTGCATGCGAGAAAGGGCTGTGGCCGATATCGTGCAACAGGATAGCCAGCTCAACTCCGAGTGCTTCTTCCTCTGTGATCTCATGACCTTTCGAGCGCAGCGTGTCTATTGCCTGTACGGTGAGATGCAGGGCTCCGAGTGCGTGATGGAAACGGGTGTGCAGTGCACCCGGATAAACCATATGACTTAAGCCTAACTGGCGGATACGCCTCAGCCGCTGAAACCAGGGGTGTTCAATGATGTCAAAAACCAACGAATGGGGGATGGTGATGAACCCGTAAACCGGATCATTGAAGATTTTTTTCTTGTTGGTATTCAATTCTTGTGTTTTTCTGAGTGCAAAGTTACAATTAAAGTGCTATGTAAGACCTCTTTACTGTTTGGGTTGCATCCGCTTTTATAGAAGTGTGTTTTATTGAAATAATGTGCCGGCCCTTGCGTTATGTCTCGCATGACCTACTTTTGCCGTTGATTGGTCATCCGACTAAAAATATAATTATGGAAAAAGTACAGATTCTTTGGGCTGACGATGAAATTGATTTATTGAAACCGCATATCATGTTTCTGGAGAACAAAGGGTATCAGGTCACCACGGCTACCAACGGCCGGGATGCGGTGGATATGGTAAAAAACAACCAGTTTGATATCATTTTTCTGGATGAAAATATGCCCGGACTCAACGGACTCGAAACGCTGGTGCAGATTAAAAATATCCGCAACAGTGTTCCGGTTGTCATGATCACCAAGAATGAAGAAGAGGCGATCATGGAAGAAGCGATCGGGGGTAAAATTGCCGATTATCTCATCAAACCGGTGAACCCGAGTCAGATTCTGCTTTCACTCAAAAAGAACCTCGAAGATAAGCGTCTGATCAGCGAGAAGACCACACAAAGCTATCAGCAGGAGTTCCGTCAGATCGGGATGTCGCTCAGTGACCGCCTCTCGTGGAACGAATGGGTAGAGGTATATCGCAAACTCGTGTATTGGGAAATTGAACTCGAACAATCGAATGATCCCGGTATGTATGATATTTTATCGATGCAGAAATCGGAAGCCAATCATCTCTTCAGCAAATTCGTTGAGTCGAATTATCTCAACTGGCTCAAGGATCCTGAAAAGGCTCCGTTGATGTCACATTATCTTATGCGCAGAAAAGTAATCCCGCTGGTAGATCAGTCGGAGGAACCCGTGTTTTTCATTCTGATCGACAACCTTCGTTTTGACCAGTGGAAAGTGATTCAGCCGGCTCTTTCAGAACTGTTCAAGATCACTGAAGAAGAACAGTATTGCTCGATTCTGCCAACGGCCACGCAATATGCGCGCAACGCCATTTTTGCAGGGATGATGCCGCTTGAAATACAGAAGCGGTTTCCGGATAAATGGATTGGTGATGATGAGGAAGAGGGTAAAAATAACTATGAAGAGTTCTTCCTGCTGGATCAGTTGCAGCGACTTCGCAAAACATATAAAACGTCGTATAATAAGGTAACCAATCTGGATGCCGGTAAGCAACTGGCTGAGCAGGTGAGCAACCTCTTTCGCAATAAGTTCAATGTAATCGTTTACAACTTCGTTGATATGCTGTCGCATGCCCGCACCGATATGCAGGTGATAAAGGAGCTGGCGGAAGACGAAAAGGCATATCGTTCGATTACCAGGTCCTGGTTTGCCCACTCGCCATTGCTGGATATGTTGAAGAAGATTGCTGAAAAACCATGCAAGGTGGTGATCACAACGGATCATGGTACCATCAGGGTGAAAGATCCTTCCCGAATAGTCGGCGACCGGAATACCAACACCAATCTACGCTACAAGCAAGGGAAGAACCTGAACTATGAAAAGAAAGATGTTCTTGAAATCAGGAATCCCACCGACGCTTTTCTCCCGAAAGTGAATGTGAGTACAACCTATGTGTTTACGAAGGGAGATAAGTTTTTTGCGTATCCCAATAACTTCAATTACTACGTGAATTTCTACCGGAATACATTTCAGCATGGCGGTATTTCGCCGGAAGAAATGATTATCCCCGTAATCACACTGCAAAGCAAAGTATGAAAGCAGAATGGTTGAGTAAGGAAGAACGGGACAATTCAGCAATTGCAGCGGAAATCATCCACCGCCCTGATTTGCGGAAGGTGATTTGTTTTTATGGAGAAATGGGCGCCGGCAAAACGACTTTTATCAAGTCATTCTGTCAACAGGCGGGCGTGGAGGACACCGTTCAGAGTCCTACTTTTTCCATTGTAAATGAGTATCAATCAGGGTCTGGCGAGCCGGTCTATCATTTTGACTTTTATCGGTTGAAAAGTGAAGAGGAAGCTTATGATCTGGGCTATGAACAGTATTTGTTCTCGGGTTATTTTTGTTTAATAGAATGGCCTGAGAAAATTGCCGGACTGTTACAGGGAGTGGAGGTCACCAACATTACTATAACTGTCACGGAAGAAGGAAGGCGAATCCGTATGCAAAATGGGTAAAAGTATTTCGGGAATGACCGCATTAGCACAACAGGGAATTCTGTTGCCGCAGGAAAGTGTATTGGAAGTGGGAAAGGTTCGCAAGGATCTGTTTATCGGTATTCCCCGCGAAACGTCCTTCCAGGAAAACCGGATTCCATTGGTGCCGGACTCTGTAGGCTTGCTCGTGGCGCATGGCCATCGTGTGCTGGTGGAGACCAATGCCGGTATCAATGCGAATTTTACTGATTCTGACTTCAGTGAAGCGGGTGCTCAGATTGCCTATTCTCCGGAGGACGTTTTTAAAGCGGATCTGATTCTGAAAATCGCACCACCGTCTTCGCAAGAACTTGGTTTGTTGAAAGACAAACAATCGTTACTTTCTATCTTACAGGTGGCTATGCAGCCAGAAGGGTTTATTCAACAACTCAGCGCTAAAAAAGTCACTGCCTTAGCTTATGAGTATCTACGTGACGAGACACAAATTTATCCGGTTATTCAGGCCATGAGTGAAATCGTTGGTAGTACGGTGATCCTTATTGCTTCGGAGTTGTTGAGTAATACATCCGGCGGAAAGGGTGAATTACTGGGCGGAGTTCCAGGTATTCCGCCAACTGAAGTTGTGATTATCGGTGCTGGAACAGTGAGTGAATATGCCGCCAGGGCAGCTATGGGCTTAGGGGCTAATGTGAAAATTTTCGATTCTTCTGTTTATAAACTTCGCCGGATACAAAGAAACCTCGGAAGCCGTGTTCATACGTCTGTGATTAATCCCGCGGCTTTATTGAAAGCATTAAAGACCTGCGATGTGGCCATCGGAGCTATTTTGTCGAAGGAAGGTCGTTCGCCAATTATTGTGACGGAAGAAATGGTGTCGGAGATGCGTTTCGGGTCTGTAGTAATCGATGTGAGTATTGATCAGGGCGGGTGCTTTGAGACTTCCGAAGTGACGAATCACTCTAATCCGGTTTTCCGTAAGTATGGGGTAGTACATTATTGTGTCCCTAACATTGCCAGTCGTGTTGCAAGGACCGCTTCACATGCATTGAGTAATATTTTTACACCTATTCTGCTGAATATGGGTGAAGAAGGCGGGATGGATGCTTTGCTTTGGAAAGATAGTCATGTGCGTAGTGCAGCCTATCTCTATAAAGGAGGCGTGACTAACCGCTATGTGGCTGACTATTGTAAACTTCCCTTCAGGGATCTGAATTTACTGATGGCCACCCGCATCTGAATGAAATAATGTTATAAAAGGAAAAGGCAGCCATCAGCTGCCTTTTCCTTTTATAAGTATTTGATTTGTTTATTCTACCATCAGTCGGATTTGCTGGTTAAAGCTTCCGCTGCTAAGCGTTACATAGTAAACACCGGATGCAAACTGATCAAGTGCGATTTCCTTCTGATTCGATCCTGAAGTTGCTTCACCCGTCATGGTCAGGACTACTCTTCCGGAGAGATCGATCACACGCAGTTCGTAAGCCTGTTCGCTTTCTGATTCGAATCGCACGTTCACCAGTGAAGTTGCAGGGTTCGGGAATACTTCCACTTTGGAAATTCCTGATTCGGCAGTTCGAGGTGATCCGCAGTTAGCCGGACTTACAGAGATTCCGTTGAGTGAACGTATCGGGCCTTGTCCGCAAGCGTTGGAGGCTCTTACGGTAATCGCCTGGTTGGATGCAGTAACAGTGTTGAAGTTTACAGAGATGTTCTTCGTGCCCTGACCTGCAGCGATCGTTCCGATTGCTCCCGGAACTGTCCAGGTATATGAGGTAGCTCCTGATACAGTACTTACTTCGTAGAGTACACCTGCTGTTCCTGAACAGATTGTTGTAGGACCTGCGATCGGAGAAGCTTGTCCCGGTGTACCACTGATGGTCAGCGTGCGTGACGCTCCGTTTCCACATCCGTTCTGAGAGGTTACGGTAACAGTTCCGCTGGTGAAACTATTGCTGATGTCCAGTGAAACCGTGTTACTGCCTTGTCCTGACTGAATCGTAACTCCTGTTGGTACAGACCACAGATATGCGGTAGCACTCGGACTTCCTGCAGTCGTCAGGATAGTGTTGCTGGCTCCACATAACCCGCTCACCTGACCCGTAATTACTGCAGGTGCAAGAGCTGTGTTAACACTGAGTGATTTGGTACGTGAAGCTCCGTTGCCGCAGAAATTCGATGCATATACACTTATTGATCCTCCGGTATATGCTCCGTTGATACTTGCAGTGATAATATTAGTGCCTTGACCGCTGGTAATTGTCATGCCCGCAGGTACGGTCCATGTATAGGATTTAGCACGGCTTACTGCAGCGACTGAGTAAGTTACAGCATCTCCCGGACATACTTTGCCTGGTCCTGAGATAGATGGTGGTTGTACCGGACTTGTATAGTTAATGTCCACTTCAACAGTGCTGGTCGCAGTGCCTCCGCAAGTCGTACTAACCGTTACGCTCATTTGTCCTGTGATTCCATTGTGAACAGATTGTCCGGTCCAGGTGACAAGTACAGAATTAGTGCCTTGTCCCGCGTAGATTGACATGCCGCTTGGAACTACCCAGTGGTAGAAGTTTGCACCGGCAGGAGGTGTAATGCTGAAGGTTGCAAAGTTGAACGTAGCAGGCACACATTGTTGTGCTGGTCCGTTGATTGCTCCCAGTGGGATGAATACATTGTCATCCGCTATTCCATCGCAATCATCATCGATTCCGTTACACAATTCGACAGCGCCTGGATGGATTGCATTGTTAGTATCATCACAATCTCCGTATGCAGCTACATATCCAACCGGAGCAGAGCAAGCTTGTACACTTACAGCAGCGTCACCGAACAGGTCACCGTCAGCATCAGCGTAGAAGGTTAAGAGAACACCTTCGTCGATTGAACCGTCGCAGTCGTC
>WBZP01000107.1_pt1 | contig 122291 bp, 114 predicted proteins | sample 5204301 | NCBI WGS metagenome assembly WBZP01 (sample SAMN12412401, study PRJNA552823) | activated sludge metagenome | isolation source: activated sludge from nitrification reactor of wastewater treatment plant... | place: USA: Pennsylvania | collected 2017 | reverse complement strand
CAATCGGGCTGGCGGGGCATCGGGTGTTCCTTTCTTGGTCGTCTAGGCAACGCCAAGGATACACCCGACCCCGCTCCTCAAGCGGTGGCCCTTTCCCAAAGTACAGAAGCTATGTTACACCGTCGGCTCGCAATTTACCTCAGAGAATATACTCCGAGGTAGTGAATCGCGTTATAAGATATGCTATGCCTTCAGATATACCTTATTAAAAGGGTTGTCTTTTTGAAAACAACCCATCATTGTTTAGGATGCATGTGGATGTAGCGATCCTACGTAAGTTGATAACTGACATAAGATTGCTACATTGACTAGTTATGAGTTTTTAATCCTCAATTCTACCAATTGAAACAATATAGAACTATATACTGTATTATGAATTATTCAAAATCAAAGTTACTCGCTTTGGCAGTGATTTTTGTATGGGGACTTCCAATGATTATCCTGTCCATAAGCTCTACTTTTAATCGTGCGGTAATTGAAGTTAAAGGAACAGTGATTGGAAGTAGCATTAAATGTCTCGATCCATCTAATAATACACGCTGTGACATTTATTATATAATAGAACCAAAAGATGGTAGAATACCTTTTCAATATGTTTCGGGTTATGCAGACTCCTCAATTGCACAAAGAATGTCCCTGCCCAATGGAACAAAGATTGAAAAAATAAAGTGGGCAATTTCCTATTCAATTAATGGGATTGAAATTAATGATTTTCCAATTATTTTCAATATTATAATTCTTTGTTTTGGTATTGTAATAATATTCCTTGGTTTTCTGGCATTTCGGAGATCAAATTAGGCTCTTTCTGACAATCCGATTTCGGATTAAAATGTGTGCCAAGGCTACGTCCAAGCACGTGGTTATGCACCACCAGCTCTGTAAATGTTTCTTGCTTCCCTCGGGTGCTGCCAGCGTTTTGGCACAACGGAGGCATAACCGACAAACGCAGAACGCGGAATCACGCAACATGCGGGGTTCGGGGCAATAGCCCCGACGCCGGGTGCCGGGGCGGCGCACGCCCCGGCGGCCCTGCGGCCCGAGCAACCAGCGCTGCAGCTGGCACTGCACTCGCTTAAGGGAACATCCCTTCCCCACCCGCACGCGGCCGGGTGTTACCATCCACCCAAACCCGCTTTAATCCGTAGGGCCAGGCCGCCTCTGGCGGCATCAGCGCCACCGCGCTGAACGTCACCGGCCAGCGGCTGGACACGACCGGCTTATTGTACTACCATGCCCGCTACTACAATCCGGTACTCGGGTGCTTTGCCAGCGCGGATACGCTGGTGCCGAGCGCCAGCGCGCTGACCATGGGGCCTGACATGGCCCCGTCAGGTTGATGTTATTGACCGGATTATTATTCACATAGGAATAGCGGTTCAGCTCCTGACTATTATGATAATTAAGCCTGGTAATGTAACCAAACAATAGTACGATCTTATATATCTATTTAAATATTACCTAGGAGAAATCCTATGTCTGAAAACCTACGTTATAAACTACAAATATATCGTGCATCAAAACAGGTATCTACTTTGCTCACCTCAATAGTTTCAGTACAATTTGAAGGATTTGTTTCTGGTACAGATCAAAGAGAATTACCTGAAGAATACCGCGCTATTTATAGCAAAAATGCTATACCATACTCAAAAATCTTAAATCCATCTTCTCGATCTCACCTTGTTCCCTGGCTTAATATGTGTTTAGAGCAGTCAGGAATTATAACGAAGTGTTATCTTATGTTCGCAGAATTTGGTGAATCTCCCTGGGCCGAGGTAACTATTATATCATCAAATAAGTGGCTTGAAGAGCTTTGGTATTCTCTGAAAAGTCATTCCTTCCTTATTTTGTCCTCAGATAAAACTATGCTAATGGTTTTTTTAGAGCAAGAGTACTATTATATGGCATATATAGGCAATATAAGTAATAATCTTTTGACTAGATGAACGAAATGGGTAGTATCATCTGGTTTTCGCGGTTTTCCACGATCGTGTTTGGCGTCATTGCGAATGACGATCAAGTGAAAGACAATCAGACAGGCAGGTTGGTCGAACGAGCGGATGCAGATGATGCTCACATTGGTAAAAGGTCAGGCAGGCATCCACATCTTTGATCAGCAGCCGCACGGCGTCCGTCCTCCGAAGGTTCGTGTACTTCCTCCTCCGCGTTTGTCGCGGCAGCTATGCGCCGCTCCCAATTGAGCAGCGCAGCACACCCCCCGTATGCAAGGTGTCTACAACGCCGCCTAGTGGAAAAGCGTAGGCGGCTGATTGCTGACTACCGAGTATAGAGTGTAGGGCGTAGAGCGTAGACATGCCGGGCGCGCGGCTAAATATCTTCGCCGAAGCTGCCGCTGCGCCGCTGGAAAAACCAGTAGCCAATCGTCAAGATGCTGACTGAGGTAACCAGCACGCGCAGCACACTGGTAAGCGCAGGCAGGCCGGGCGTGGGAATATTCGGCACTGCCACCGCCTGACCATACAGAATTTCGCGGTAGAACTCAATCAGCGAGGCCATCGGGTTGAGCCAGCGAATGATCACCGCCAGCGGGATGCCGAACACCGTGCTGTTGAACGAATCGATTGAGTAGACCACCGGGGTGAGGAAGAACCAGAACTGCATCATAATGCCGATCAGGTGCACAAAATCGCGGAAACGCACCGCCAGCGCGCTCATCAGCAGCGCCAGCCCGGTTAGTAGCATTGTCTGCATGATCAGCAATACCGGCAAGTATGCGAAGGTCCAGGCGAAGTTCAGGCGGCCAAGCGTGCTGAGCTGCACCAGCGCCATCAGCAGGAACATCATTGGCAGCGAGAGCAGGAAATTCAGCAGGCTTGAAAGCACACTCACCAGCGGCAGCACCTCGCGCGGGAAGAACACCTTCTTAATCAGGCTGGCGCTGTCGATTACACTGCGCGCGCCGCCAACCACCGCCTCGTTGCAGAAGTTCCACACCAGCAGACCAACGATTAAGAAGATTGGGAACATACTAATCGACGATGAGAGCAGCCGACTAAACACAAACCAGAACACCAGCATCAGCAACAGCGGCGCGAGCTGCGTCCACAGGTAGCCCAGCGCGCTGCCTTTGTAGCGCACCCGCATATCGCGCAACACCAGGTTGATAATCAGCTCACGGTAGGCCCACAGCTCGCGCACTTTGCGCATCAGCCCGGCGCTGCGATCGACTGCCACGCCCACGCCGCCAAACCCCAGCCCAACAATTGCTGCGAGTGCCAACAGCGGTGCAGTGTAGCGCGGAACTTCGGCTCCTGGCTGGGCGGCGGCGCTGCGATACACTCCCGAAGCCACATCGGGCACAAACGGCAGGCCGATCAGCTGAATCGCCTGGCGGATCGCGTCTAGCCCAGTAATCAGGTGGGCTTCGGTGCGGCAATCGGCGGCGGCGCGCTCGTTGCGGGTTGCTAGCTCGGCACGGCAATTCAGCCCGGCGGAGCGGATGCGCGCCTGAAGCGCAGGCAAATCGATTGTGCTTAGCTCTACATCGCGTACTTCCAGCGCGCGCGCCAGGTCGTTGCGCGTCTCGGCATCGAGCTGCTCAAGCGTAATGCAGCAGCTATCCGGGTCGGGCGGCCTGCTCAGCGGGAAGGCCGAATTCAGGAAAATCGTGCGCAGCTGCGCATCGAATGGAGTGGTTGCTGCGCCGCCGCGCTCAAGCGCATTCACCAGGTACGAGCCGGTAAGCACGCGAAACACCTCGCGCCCGCCCGCCGCGCGAATGCTGCGTGCCAACGCTTCGGCGGCATCGTCGGCCAGGCGCTGGGCTTGTGCCGGTGTGGCGGCAATCGCCGTCACCCGAATGCTGCCGTCGGGCTGTGGCTCGTAGCGCGCGCCAAGTGTGGGCGAGCCAAGCGTTGGGTAGCGCGGTGCCGCGCCATCGTTCAGCGCGCGCAGCAGGCTATAGGCAATCGCCTCAACCGCGCGATAATCGGCGTTCGGCTGGTTGGCGCTAAACAGCCCGCCGCGATGGCGCGCATCCACGGCCACGCTCGCGCTGGTGGTGAAAATAACCGGCTGGGCTAGAATACGCGGCGCCGTCGCGATCAGCGCGCCAACCGTGCAAACCAGCAGCCATAACCATTGGTAGGTGCGCAGCGGGCCGCGTTGCCGCGTGAGCGCCTGCGCCCAACCATTTGGCAGCGCTACGCGGGCCATGCCTGCACCTCCACCGCTTGCCCGGCTTGCATTGTCAGCGTCAGGCTTGTGCCGCGCACCGCGAATGAATCACCGGCTGTATTGCCATCGACCGCTATCCTTGCGGGCGCAAACGGCAGCTCAAGTGTAACGCCGTTTAATGGGTGCGCGCTGGTATTCGTGATAGTGAAATCGAGCGCTGCCTGCGCGCCAGGCGTATGCGGCTCAATCCGCAGCTGGGCTACGGCCTGCTGCCAATCGGCAATTTCGGCCAGCGGCGCAATCCACAGCTGCCCGGCATCGCGCAGCGCGGCGGTACGGCGCACAACCTGCGTCCAGGCGGCAATCTGCTCGGGCGAAGTGACCTCTTCGGTGTGCGCCCACAGGTCAATCATGCCACCGGCCTGGCGGGTGTTGTCGAGCAAGGTAAGTGCCTGTGCCGCGCTCTGCGGTGTCAGGTAGAAATCGGGGCAGACCAGAATACGCTCGTGGCCTGGTACTGGCCGACAATGCGGGTCGGCGGGTGTCACGAGCTGGTACTGGCTCTGGCTGCGGTTGGTACGCGTGACCGAGGTGATCCCCGCCTGCTCAAGCACCTGCCAGTTGGCGTCGCTCATGCCGCCGCTCCCACTCCACGGGAAGGCTAGCGAGCGGGCGGGCGCAATGCTTTGCGCGGCGGCAACATCACGCCATGCGCCGAAATCGGCCCGCCATTCGTTCTGGCTAGCGTAGCCACCGTACAGGTGGCTGAAGGTATGGGTTTGAATATCCTGACCGGCGGCGCGCAGCGCTGGCAGCAGGTCGGCGAAGTAGTAATCTGGGTCGTTCGGCAGCGCACTATGCGGGTCGGTGCTGAACCAGCGGCGCTGCGACCAGTCGCTTTTCCAGCCGTTGGCTTGCGTTGCCCATGGAAAGGTCGGGTCATCCATAAAGGTGCGCTGCGCGGTATTGCCGCGCAGGAAATTATAGCCGGTGGCGTAGTAGGTGGCGCGAATATTGTAGCTGCGAAACAGCTCAAGCGTGTTGGTAATGCCCTGGCGCATCCGCAGGCCGCGTTCGCGCGGCGGCTCGGCATTGTTCGGGTCGTCGGCAACCAGCGAGCGCGAGTGGACGAGCCCGCCCATCGTCGTTTCCCAATCGAATGAGAACGACACGGCGGCCTGCGCGCCATGCGGCCAGGGCTTCACTGCGACGGACGCGAGCTGAATTGGGAGTGACACTGGCGCATCGGTGGTGAGTGCGCGGGCGTGCATTGCATCGAGATAGAGCCGATTATCGGCGGCGGGTTGCACGCGCACATGCAGCCCGGCAGCGCCGGGTGGGGCGGCAAACGCAGCCTGTAGCGGCGACCAGCGTGTCGCGCCCGGCTGCCAGAGCGCCACCGGCTGCCAGTCGCTCGCGGCCTCACCAACCAGCGCGCCCGCTGTGTCGAACCAGCGAAACTGAAGCTGCACGCGGGTTGCGCCTTTCTGTGCTTCATCGGTGAGCGCCTGGGCAGTGAAACAGTAGCTGTGCCCCGGCTGCACCGCAACGGCGGGTGTTTCGATATAATTGGCAATACCAATCAGCTGCAGCGCGCGGTCGTTGCCATCCAGATCGAAGCCCTGCTTCTGGCTGGGATGCTGGAGCGCCACACCGCTGCTGGTGTGGAAGCCCCATCCCTGCGCCAGTGTCGGCTGCGCCGGGTCGGGCGCGAGGCTGGCATTCGGCAACAGCTCGCGCCACAGCAGCGGCACGGGGAGGCACTGGGCCTCGCGCCGCCCGGCAACCCAGGCAAGCGCGCTGGCTGCCGCAACCAGTACGACGAACATCCCGCTCAGAAGGATAATTGTACGTTGTTGACGCATCAAAGCGGCCTATTCTAGCATAGGGGTTTGCCATTGACAACCACAGGTTGCCAGGGAGATGCGCGATGTAGCGGCAAGATTGCATACAATAGCAGTAGGACTTTCGCTTCCTTGTTTATGTGCCTGCGGCAGCACGGTACTTTTTTCTTTGGTGATGTTTTGCGCTCCGCGCAAAATATCACCAAAAGCATGAAGAATTTGCGTGAGGAAGCGAAAGTCTTAAGCAGTACGCGAGCGGCGCAGCCCGGCGCGCCTGGATCCCTCGGGGTATGCAAGTGCAAGAAGCGTCGCACCAATGAACTTAATTCGTAACCCACGCCTGCAACTTGGCGGTGCCCTGCTCGCGCTCGTGCTTTTAATCGGCACGGTGGGGTTTATGCTAATCGAAGGGTGGACCGCGATTCAGGCGCTGTATACTGCGGTGCTAGTGGTTTCCACATTGGGGTTTAGCGATCTGCGCCCCTCCGATGCGCGCGGACAGATACTCACAATTGGGCTGATCGCCATGGGCGTGGGGACGCTCTACTACCTGGTCGGGGCGCTAGCACAGAATATTATTGAAAATCAATTCGATTGGAATAGGCGGCGAACCATGGAACAGCGTGTCACGCATCTCAAAGATCACTTCATTGTCTGTGGCTTCGGGCGTGTAGGCCGGCACACGTGTATGCAGCTACAGCGCGAGAATTGTGCGTTTGTGGTGATTGATAGTGAAGAGGCGCGGATACAAGCCATTCTCGCAGCAGACTACACCTATATTCGCGGCGATGCTTCCGACGATAATGTACTGACGCTAGCAGGTGTGACCCGGGCGCGGGCGCTGCTCACTGCGGTACATACCGATGCCGCCAACGTCTATATCACGTTATCGGCGCGGGCGCTCAACCCTTCCCTGTTTATTGTCGCGCGGGCAGCCACTGCCGAAGCAGCGCATAAGCTCAGTATCGCAGGCGCGAACCGGGTCATTTCGCCCTACATTCTTGGTGGGCGCAGCATGGCGGTTCACGCATTGCGCCCGGCAGTGATGGATTTTTTGGATGTGCTGGTGCACAGCGACGAGCTGGAGATGTGGCTGGAAGAGATTACGGTAGATGCCCGTTCCTGGCTGAATGGAATGTCGTTGGGGCAGGCGCAGCTGCGGCAAACAACCGGCATTACGGTGCTGGCGGTGCGGCGCGCCAATGGGCAGATGCTCGTAAATCCGCGCGACGAAACGCAACTAGGAATTGGGGATACGCTGATTGTTCTTGGTGCGCGCCAGGATGTTGAGCGAGTGGGGTGGCAACGCTAGGCATCGCCGAAGTCGAGCTCACCAAAGATGCGCGCGGCCTCTTCGGCCTGGGCCGCAGGCACCCACACCTGCACGACACCCAGCGGCCCACTCACAACTCCATACAGGCTGCTTGCAGTTTCGGCCTGCAAATGTACCGTCAGGCCTGCCTGCTCAAGGTAGGTGCGGGCAATCTCTGCGCGCAATGGCCCATCAACACTCCCGATGCACACCGGGCCAAGGCCATCGCCGCCGCCACCGCCGGTGGTTTCGGCTGCATCGGGCTGCGCAGCTGCTGGGCGATCGGTGCCACCAAAGTTGAGCCATTTGAGTGTACGCTCGGTCATATATACCCCTTGGTGGTACGATACGATTGCGGTGCGTTGATGTTGGCGCTCCGCGCCAACATCAACGCACCAAAAGAAAGAAATTCCTTGCTGCCGCAGGCGAACGCCCATGATCTGCGGTTCACCGCGTACCTCGTGTGAATAACAGAAGACGAAGGATATGCAACGAATAGGTGTTCGCTGGTATCACTCGTCTTCTGTAGTAGCTCGCGCCAAAAGATGATGGGAACTACGCGGTTTTATTACGCGGCGGCCTGCTCGTTACGGCCACGGCCAAACCAGTTGCGCCATTCCTGATGTTCCCACACCACCAGCAATTGGGCGGCGTTGAAGATCGAAGAGTAGGTGCCACTGATCAGGCCAATCAGCAGAATGAGCACGAAATTGCGAATGCTCGCGCCGCCGAACAACAGCAGCGCCGTGAGGGTAAACATTGACGTGAGCTGCGTGTTAATCGAGCGCGGCAGCGTTTGCACAATGCTATGGTTCACAATATCGTCAAACGACTCGCCCGAGCGGCTGTGAATCAGGTTCTCGCGCACGCGGTCGAAGACGACGATCGTGTCGTGGACAGAGAAGCTAATAATGGTTAGCAGCGCGGTAAGGAAAAGCGCATCGACTTCGAGGCCAAAGAAATAGCCCATAATCGCCGCGACACCCAGCACAACCAGCACATCGTGCAGCATTGCGATGATCGCGCACATGCCGTAGCGGAACGGATGCGGGGCTTTGCGGAATGCCAGCGTCAGGTAGATCAGAATTGCCACGCTCGCACCAAGCACCGCAATCACGGCGCTGCGGGTCGATTCCTGGCTGACAGTTGCACCTACACTCTGCACTTGCTCGCGGCGCGTGTCGTTGCCATATTTGGCTTGCAACGCCGCCAGCACGTTGCGCTGCTGCTCCTCGCCGGTATTTGGATCGAGCGCTTTGGTGCGCACCAGCGCCGATGCTACCGACGTGCCCTGCACCGTAACAGTGCTCAGCTGAACCTTCGCGCCTTCAAATCCCTGCTGCGTAAAAATCTGCGTGATATCGTCGGTACTTAATTCGCTGAGCTGCTTATTCGGGAACTGAAATTCCCACAGCGCGCCGCCGCTAAAGTCAATACTTGGCCGCAGGCCACCGCCCGGCATAAGCAGAAACACCAGGCCAGGAATAATGATCAGCAGCGAGATAAGGAACCAGATATAGCGATGGCGAACGATACTCTCCATAATGTGATCTACTCCAAGTCTACGGTTGTAGGGTGATCGGGTACATGCTCACAGGCTACGGATTGTGCTTGGACATCAGGCCATGGCCTCGCGCTCGCGCTCTAGCCCTGGGGCATTCTCAAGCTCAAACATCCAGGGATTCTGGGCCATACGCAGCGGCACAATCAGCCGCAGGAAAGTGCGCGTTACCACAATGGCGGTGAACATACTCACTAGAATACCAAGGCCGAGCGTCAGCGCAAAGCCTTTGATGATACTCACCCCAAAGCTATTGCCGAACAGGAAGAGAATTACACTGGTAATCAGCGTCGAAGCATTCGAGTCGCGGATGGCGGGCCAGGCTTCCGAGAAGCCAGCCTCAACTGCAGTACGCAGCGATTTGCCGCGCCGTAGCTCTTCCTTCAAGCGCGCGAAAATCAGCACGTTTGCATCGACTGCCAGGCCAATCGAGAGGATGAAACCGGCGATACCGGCCAGGGTGAGCGTAATTGGAATGAGCCGATAGAGCGCGAAGCTGATCGCGGTATAGATGAGCAGCGCCAGCGTCGCCAGCACGCCCGGCAGGCGATAGTACAGGATCATGAAGAGCGCGACGATGATCAGGCCCACAGTGCCAGCCAGCAAGCTCGCGCTCACCGACGATTGGCCAAGAGTTGCGGTAACGGTGCGGCTCGATTCGACCTGAAGCGGCACTGGTAGCGCACCATATTTCAGCTGAGTGAACAGGCGCTCAGCCTCGGCGCGCGTGCTTGTGGTAATCTGCCCGCTGCCCCCAACCAGCGCGCTCTGAATCGTCGCGCAGCTATTTACAACATTATCGAGCACAATACACATCAGGCGGCCAACATTCTGGCTGGTGAAAGTTTCAAGCTTCGAGGCCGAAGCGTTATTAAAGGCGAAACCAACAGCAAACTGGCTAGCTCCTGGCGTCTGATTATTGCCAAACTGTGGTTGCACCTTGCTCGTATCCAGGTCGCGGCCATCGGTAATACTCTGGTAGATTGGGCCAGTAGTAAGCGTGCTGGATAGCGCTTGGGTCGACGAAAGCTCGTTGGTGCTGCTGGTGGGGACGGTCGAGCGAATGCGCGGGGTGGGGCTGCCGCTGGTGCGCACAACTGAGCCTTGCTGCGGCGCATCGGTTGTGGAAAAGCCCTGCCCATCGACATTGGCAATAAATTCAAGCTTGCCCGTGCCGCGCAGCGTTTCGCTCACTTGCTCGGGGTTGGTGACACCGGGTAGCTCAACAATAATCCGATCGTTGCCCGAAAGCTGCACAACCGTCTCGCTCAGGCCCAGGCCATTCACACGCCGATCGACAACTTGCTCAGCCGTTTGCATCACATCGCGGGTTACATTTGCCTCTTGGGCACGCAAAAGCACCTGCGTGCCGCCTTGCAAATCCAGCCCAAGGCGCGTGCGCACATCGCGGCCCAGCCAGCGATTATCCGGCGCGAAGTCGATCCAGAGCGCCAGCCCGGTAACAATGAGAGTCAAAATAAGTAGGGTTGCATCTCGACTACGCACAGCTTCTTTGCCTCCATGAACGGAACATTTACCGTAAGAATTCGCGAAAACCGGTGCATTATAGGGCTAGGCGAAGGGAATGTCAAAGCATTACCGCCTCACAGGCAGGCTATTTCGCCGTTGCCAGCGCCGCATCAATCGCGCCACGCAGCTGGTTGACATTGAGCGCTTGCCCATTGATTGTAAACGTAGGCGTCTGCGTCACGCCAGCCTTCAGCGCCGCATCGTGCAACGCCTGCACCCTGGCCTGGTACTTATGGCCGCTCATACACTGCGCAAATGCGCTTGTGTCGAGCTTCAGCTGCTCGGCGAAGCCCGCAAACATAGGTGCTGGCTGGTCGCTCTGTTCCCACTGCGCCTGGGTGGCAAACAGCCGGTCGTGCATCGGCCAGAAAGCGTTCTGGTCGCCCGCGCAGTGCGCCGCCTCGGCAGCAGGAACCGCGTTTTTATGCTGGGTGAGCGGGAAATCGTGGTAGAGGAACTGAACTTTGCCCGTGTCAACATACGCTTTCAGCAGCTCCGCTTCCTGGGTGGTTGCGAACACGCCACAGGCCGGGCACTGAAAATCCGCAAACGTTATTACCTGCACCGGCGCATTCGGGCTGCCGCGTGCGGGCAAACTCTCTGGCGGAATACTGCTTATTACCTTGCGCTGGCGGCTCTGAACATCGGCCACCGCGCTGTCATGCAACGTCTGGGTGTTGCTTAACAGCAGAATCACGCCGGCTATTGTGATCAGCCCGAGCAGCGCATAGAACAGCGCCATCGGCACACCCTTAGGCTTGGCCGGTGCGCCGCGCGGCGTAGAGCTTACCTGCTTGTCGCTCATGATGCGTCGTTAGCCGCGGCAGGCTGCTCGGTTTCGGGCGCATCGAAATCGACAGCGCAGCCCAATGGCAGCGGGCTTTGCCAGAGATCGTGCGTGTTGGCAGTAAAGTTAAATGCCTCGTAGAGCCGCCGTGCCGCCCGGTCGGTCGTGGGCACAGTAGCCTGAACGAAGGTTGCGCCGCGGCCCTCGGCGCGCGCGCAGGCATAATCGAGCATGCGCGTGCCAACACCCCGGCCCCGTGCCGCTGGTACCAGGTAGAAATCTTCAATCACGGCGTAGGCGGCTACTTCCCAGGTCGAAAGCCGGTAGTTGATCTGCAGCACGCCCAGCGCCATATCGCCGCGCTCGGCCAGCACGAAATCGCTAAACTGGCTGATCAGCAGCGCATGCACAATTTCGGCCAGCGCATCGGGGTCGGGCGCCGGGCGGCCCGAGGCAGCCACCTGCGCCTGGATCATCGGGACAATCTGGGGTGTATCATCAGGCTCGCACAGCTTGATTGTCATGGGCATATCAGTCATGGGTTGTTTTCCTCATTCCAGTCGTTTCGGCGCGCAACTGCCGGGCCACATTATACCGGCGTGATCTAGCGGCGTCAACACGGCTTGTGGGCGAATTCACGAGTGTGGCACAGCACACAAGCGGCCACGGTGGTATAGTAGCGCTGTTCTGAAATGCTTGAATGAAGATAGGGTGCGGCGCTATGAATACTGTGTACCTCGTGCGGCATGGCGAAAATACTGCCAACCTCACGCGTGAGTTTTCGCACCGGCGCGTCGATTATTCGCTCACACCTAAGGGCGTGTTGCAGGCCCAGCAGACCGGCGACTATTTTCGCGGCCAGCCGATCGACGCGATTTACACCTCGCCGCTCAAGCGGGCGTTTGAAACCGCTGAGATTATTGGTGCGGTGCTGGGCATTGCCCCAACTGTGCTTGAGGAATTTCGCGAGGTAAATGTCGGCGCACTGGAAGGCCGCCCGCCGAACGATGACGATTGGCTTGAGCACGACCGGATTATACGGGCCTGGCTCAGTGATCAGCCGGATATGCTCTTCCCCGAGGGCGAAAATTACCACATGCTGCTAGCGCGGATGCGCGCCGGGCTTGGTCAGGCACTGGCTGGCCGCCGCAACCAGCGCGTGATTATTGTGGGGCATGGCGGCATTTTCACCTTTACCCTCAAAGATATTTGCCGCAATATCGAGCTTGAAGCAATTATGCACCAGCCCAGCCGCAACTGCTCGATCACCGAGCTTGAGCTAGATGAGCACGCCGCCGATAGGCGCGCGCATTTGAAGGTATGGGCCTACCACGCGCATATTGTCGGCGACGCGACAACCCAGATTATCGGCCACCCAGCGTTTGATAAGCCCTAAAGGGGCGTACAGTGAGCGTTCGTAGGGCGTAAGTAGCGCTATGGATCGGCAAGGAAGCCAGTGTATGCTGGATCGACCTGTAACGCACAGGTACGCGGTTTTCCACCACCCCGCACGCACGCAAGATGTTCGCTGGTGAGCTGCTGGGCGATCGCTAACTCCTGGTCAAGCGCCCGGCCCGCCAACGCATGATCGATCGCCTGGTAGAACCAGTAAAACTCTATTTCTGCGTTCCCCAAACGGTTGTTTGCCATGTTTGGTGCGGCAGCGGCAAGTTTCTGGCGGTATAAGCGGTGTACATTTGCCATGTCGGGCGAGGAAATTTGCGCAAATGCATCTGATTCTGCCACCGAGCTGCGGGCAGGGAATGTACCATCGAAGCTGCGCGCATCTTTGCTGAGATACTGGAGCCATGCCCAGCAGGCTTCGGGATGTGGTGTTGCGGCTGATATATACAGTCCGTTGAGCTCAACATCGTGCGGGCTGATACCGTGCGTTCCGAATGGCGGGAGAGCAGTATGGGTATTCAACCCGGCTGTGTTATAGAAACGACTACCGATGCTGCCGAAATCAAACCACATTGCGATATGCCCGTTCACAGCATTCTGCGCACCAACCTGGCCTGCCTGGTTAGCTGCGCTATACCCTTCCATGTGTTGGTGCGGCGAGGTGTTGCGGAGCAGATCAACAAAAAAGCGCGTCGCTTGCACGACCTGTGGGTCGGTTAGGTTCGGCTGCGGCAGCCCGCCACGCGCTTGCATCACCTGCACCCCGAATTGATCGAGAAAAAAGAGCAAATCATCGCGCATATTCCGCACCGATGCAAAGCCATAGTCACCTTTCCCTTTATTCGTCAGCGTTTGTGCGGCCTGCAGAAATTCATCCAGCGACCAGCCTGAGTCTGAAACCTTGATCCCAGCAGCATCGAACAAGGCTTGATTGTATATCAGCACGCGGAATGTCACCATATATGGCAACCCGTAGAGTGCGCCGCTGGATTGGAACGGGGCCAGCAGTTGTGGCGAATAGTCAGCGGCCTGGAATGCTGCGTCCGCATCGGCAAGCGGTTGCAGATCGAGCACGCTGCTGCGCTCGTTGGGCTGAAGCGGATCATACCAGGCAAAGCAATCGGCAGACTTGGCAATCGCGTTGACCTGCTGAAATTGGCTTGCATCTGCCAGCTGAACGAAGATGCCAACATTTTGCTGATTGAATGATTCCACGATTTGCGCGAGATGATTTTCGGCTGGGCCAAGGTTCGCCATAAATGTAATGCTTGTACTCCCTGCTGGCGCACTTGCAATGCTGGCTGGCGTTGCGACGGTAAATGGAGCAGCCGTTGCCACGGGCAGTGGCGTCGCTAGGCGCTGCTGATCGAGCGCTTCCTGCGCGCTACGCGCTGCCTGTTCAGCTGGCTGATGATCGTTGACGATGGCATTTAGGGCTTGCTGTAGGCCCATAACGAGCTGGGCATCTGGGAGCGCGGAGGTATTGGGCGGTTCTTGATCCAGGAAAGCCTGTAACATTGCTTGCTGATCGGCCGGTAATCGATCCCAATAGCCTGCCTCTTGCATCATCGAGCGGCGGGCCGGGATATGCTGAAGATCAGCCGAACCAAGCGCAACATGTGGGTAGCGACTGAGAAACGACAACCAGCGCCATGCCTCCTCGGCGTGCTGCGTGCCATTGCTCATACTATAGCCAGTTTCGGCCATAAATCTGCCGCCAGGTAAGGGCGGCATTGCGATCGTGCCCAACGATATGTTAGCAACAAGGCTGGTATCATTGTGCAAACGATGTGTCGGCCACGCTGCCAGCTCTTCCTCCCGAATGAGCTGGTCGATCGGGTGCGCCTGCGTGGCAAGCGGTGCGTAGATTGCGCCGCTGTGGATCAGGTCGGCAACTTGTTTGAGCGCACGAACCACTGCTGGCCGATCGAGTCGGCGCGGTTCGCTTGACTGGGTGAAGAAGCCTGCTTCATTGAGCAGGCCAAGCAGGCTATCCAGGCCGACCTGATCATCGAAAAATCCATACAGATGGTGTGACGGTGCCTGGTTTTTTACGATGCTTGCGGCGGCGTGTAGGAAATCGCTCCACTTCACATTGAGTATAGGGAAATCGATTGCATGCTGTGCCAAAAGCGCTTTGTTATACGATATGGTTTGCAGTGAGATTGATTGCGGAATAAGAAAAAGCTGGCCATCTTTCGTCGCCGCTTGTAGTGTCTCTGGATAAAAGTCAGTCTTGTCAAACGATGCATCGGCCTCAATCAAGGAAGATATATCGTGGAGATAGCCAGCTTCAAGTGCCGATGCATCAAGCGCCGAAACTGCCGCAGTATCGGCGCTATGCACCATTTGTTGGACATCCTGGCCTGGATCGATCGCAATGAATTGAACCTGAACATCCTGGTATTGAGTGTTAAATGCCGAAATAATTGGCTGGTATACTACTTTATCGTCGTTGTTGGCCGCAAAGGTAATTATTGTCGCTGGTTTTGGATCTTCTATAGCAATGGGAACGGTGGGAATTGGTTTGCTCACGTCGGCGGCGCATGAAACAAGTAGGAGCAGAACGAGGAATAGGGCCATTCTATGCACTGTTTAGCCTCGTGCTATTTGTAAAGAATAATGGTATCTCATCACTGATCAGGGCATGGATCTTTTATTTCGGATCCACGCCCTGATCAGCTAAGAAGTATCAGCGCGGCTAAATGTTCTTTGTATTACTGTTCTGGTAGTGTTTATGCCCGTTCCACTCTCCATCCCAGGTATGGAAACTGGTAAATGTAAGCCCACAAGGGCTGCCAATACAGAAGCCCGCAGGTGAGTCAACAGAAATCGAACCGCTTGATGTTGTTTTACTGGCGGAATTACCTCCACTACCAGACAATGTAGATGTCACGCCCAACTGCCAAGATGTTTGCCCACCACTTACAGTTGTAGTTGCTGTTGCCCAGGCACGTTGTATGGTGTTTTTCTTGCCAACTAATGAGGAGGAACCAGATGAATTATCGGCGAGTGTAAATGCGCCGACTGATGTAAAAGTGCAGAGTGCTACTAGGCAGCCGACAACGATTAGGGTGAGTCGCCTTCGCATGTTTAGCTCCCTTCATGTCTACATATCGATGATCCAGCCCAACAATCAGTTTATAGCAATTCTATTTGTTATGATATTTTGTGTCTAATAAATACCCAAATCTAATATATTCCAGCAAATAGCGTTTTTAGGCTATAACACGACAATACCAAGAAAACCCGTTCACGCGCAACGAGTTACAGACTTTAGGCATAGTATAACCATGAAACGCACATTTGCTGATAAAGACAATGCTGTAAGGTGTTTAATAGATTACTACAAAGATTGAGGGCAAAATAATAATACCCCTCTTTTTCTTTTTTGTCAAGCCCAACTACTGGTATTTCATTTCTCCGGCAGGGTGCTGGTGCGTGAGCTTGGCCCGTACCGCTGGTTGGCGACCGAGGTCTTCACCACAGGCGGGCGCGACTATACGCTGACCATGGATTTACCCATGGGCATCTACGCCAATCAGGAGCTGACCGACGCCTTTGCGATGGTGGGCGCGACACTGGAGGATGGAGTGACCGATGCGCCAGGAGTCGTGGGCATTCCGGGGGCGGGCGGAACACAATACTATCCACCGATGACGCAGGTCTTATCTGCGTCATCGGTGGATGAGTAACCGGGGTAGTATATTAACGCTTAGGCATCGAGCGGCGCTGCGGTGTTGGCCGGGTTGAGCTCAAGCGCCTCGCGCTTGCTGAAGCTCAGCTCGCCGCCATCCACATCGACGATGATTACGTCGCCAGGCGTGAACGTGCCCTTCAGCATGTCGCGCGAGAGCCGGGTTTCGATCATACGCTGGATGGTGCGGCGCAATGGGCGTGCCCCATAGGCTGGCACGTAGCCTTCGCGCACCAGCAGCGCTTTTGCCGCCTGGGTGAGTTCCAGCGTCATGCCCTGCTCGCGCAGGCGGTCGGCTACTTCCTTCACCAGCAGGTCAACGATCTGGGTTAGCTCGTTCTCGGTGAGCGCCTGGAATACGACGATATCGTCGATGCGGTTCAGGAACTCAGGCCGGAACGCCTGGCGCAGCGCCTCGTGCACGCGCTCTTTGGCCGCCTCTTCGGCATTGCGATCGTGCTGGCGCACCAGGCCAATGCTCTGCTGGCGAACATGCTCGGTGCCCACGTTCGAGGTCATAATCACGACCGTATTGCGGAAATCGACCGTATGGCCCTGGCCGTCGGTCAGGCGGCCATCATCGAGCACCTGCAACAGCGTGTTGAACACATCCGGGTGGGCCTTCTCGATCTCATCGAACAGCACCACCTGGTAGGGCCGCCGCCGCACGCTCTCGGTGAGCTGCCCGGCATCGTCGTAGCCCACATATCCGGGCGGCGCGCCAATCAGGCGGCTGACGGTGTGGCGCTCCTGGAACTCGCTCATGTCCACGCGAGTCATCGCGTCTTCGCTGTCGAACATAAACTCGGCCAGTGCCTTGGCCAACTCGGTTTTGCCCACGCCGGTTGGCCCCACGAAAATGAATGAGCCAATCGGGCGGCCCGGGTCTTTCAGGCCGCTGCGCGCACGGCGAATCGCATCGGAGAGCGCAACAATCGCTTCGTGCTGACCGATTACCCGCTCGTGCAGGCGTGCTTCCATGTCAACTAGCTTCTCGCGCTCGGTTTCGAGCATACGATTTACGGGTACGCCCGTCCAATTCGATACAATCGCGGCGACATCTTCCTCGTCAACCACTTCATCGAGGTTCGAGGTTTTGAGCCAGGCATCGCGCGCAGTGGTAAATTCCTGCTCAAGTGCCAGGAAGCGTGCGCGTAACGTGGCGGCGCGCTCGTAATCGCGGCGCGCACCGGCATCCTCTTCCTCGCGGCGCAGCTTCTCAAGGTCGCTTTCCTGCTCGCGCAGATCCTTGGGCATGGAATAAATGTCGATACGCAGCTTGGCCGAAGCCTCATCGATCAGGTCAATCGCCTTATCGGGCAGGAAGCGATCGGCGATGTAGCGGCTAGAAAGGCGCGCCGCCGCCTCGATCGCCTCGTCGGAGATGGTGAGCGCATGGTGCTCTTCGTAACGCTTGCGTAGGCCACGCAGCATCTCAATGGTCGTCTCGACATCAGGCTCTTCCACAAACACCGGGCTGAAGCGCCGTTCCAGCGCGGCATCCTTCTCAATATGCTTGCGATATTCGTCGATCGTGGTCGCGCCCACCACCTGCATATCGCCGCGCGCCAGGCCGGGCTTGAGCATATTCGAGGCGTCGATCGAGCCTGCCGCCGCGCCCGCGCCCACCACCGTATGCAGCTCGTCGATGAACAGAATGACCTGGCCCTGCGCAGCACGCACTTCTTCCATCACGGCCTTCAGGCGCTCTTCAAACTCGCCGCGAAACTTCGATCCGGCCACCATGCCCGCCAGATCGAGCGCGAGCAGTTTGCGATCTTTCAGCGGCAGCGGCACATCGCCCGACACAATCCGCTGGGCCAAGCCTTCGGCAATTGCGGTTTTGCCCACGCCGGTTTCGCCAACCAGCACCGGGTTGTTCTTGGTGCGGCGGCACAGAATGCGGATCACGCGCGTGATTTCGGTATCGCGGCCAATCACCGGGTCGAGCTTGCTCTGCTTCGCCAGCTCGGTCAGGTCGGTGCTGTACTTGCCCAGAATCTCGTAGCGGCCCTCGGCACCGGGGTTGTCGGCACGTTGGCTGCCGCGAATATCCATCAGGGCCTGGTAAACGCGATCCTGATCAATGCCAAAGCTATTGAGAATGCGCGAAGATGCCCCCTCGCGCTCACCGCTGATCGCAATCAGCAGGTGTTCAATCCCCACATACTGGTCGTTCAGGCGTGCGGCTTCTTCTTCGGCGCGCTTCACCAGCCGTTGGGTGCGCGGGGTTATATACACCTGGTTGCCATAGCCATACTGACCATAGACTTTCGGCGATTTCTCAAGCTCGCGCTCGACGCGCTGTGAGATTGTATCGGTATCGACACCGAGTCGGCCAAGCGCACGGTTCGTCAGGCCCTCGCGCTGACGCAGCATTGCCAGGAAAATATGCTCAACATCGAGCTGCGTGTGGTGCTGCTCGTGCATAATTTCCTGCGCTTCCTGAAACGCTTCTTGTGCCTTATCGGTAAATCGTTCTAATCGCATGGTTTTGCCCTCGTGGGTGTCGCGCGGCACAACCGCCGTGCGTCGAAAACAGTATAGCATAAAGTATAAGCGATTCATCGAGCGAATAGGCATACCCTACTCATTAAAAATGCGCTTATAGTCTACACTATCTCGTCGAGGGTATTATCGCATGTTGCCTGCACCATAGCATCAGAAAAGTATTAGAAAAGGGTAAGCTTGGCCTGCCACAAACCACCGTATGGCCTAGCCAAATGTGCTTGGGAATTTACCGCAGGCCAGCTGCCGATGCCGCGCTGGCGCGCTTTCACGAACACACCCAGGTATCGACGCGGCTCATCCATACATTCGCCGAATTTGCCAGCGGCAATGCGCCGGGCGAGGATACATAGAGAACCCATAATGGAGCGCATTAAGGCTATTCGAGCGCAAACAATGCAGGCGTGGGCTTTTGGCCCACGCCTGCGTGTTAGTTGGCTATGTGTTGCCTGCCCGCTACACGCCGTCGATTTCGGCAACGCTGAAGGGCGATTTCGGTGCAATATAGTCGGTATCCATCTGGGCGAGCTGCAGCTTACCGCTAATGTCGTCGTTCACTGCGTGCCAGTAGGTATAGCTCTCGATCACCCAGATGCCGCTCTCGCGCGTGCCGTTGCCCGAGCCTTTCACGCCGCCAAATGGCATATGCGCCTCGGCTCCGGTAGTCGAGTTGTTGATACTGCTCATACCGGCCTGGATGCGCTCTTTGAACTGGTAGGCCCACTCGCGATTATTGGTGTAGCAGGCCGAGCTGAGACCGTAATCGACGCTATTTGCCGCCTCAATCGCTTCGTCGATGCCATTCACCCGCACGAGGTTAATGGTTGGCCCAAACACTTCTTTCTGGAAGAGCTGCATGCCTGGCTGCACATCGGCCCAGATGGTCGGCCAGCCGTAGAAGGCCGCTGTGGGGTCGCCCTGGAAGCCGCTGGGCTTGCTCTCGCGGGTGATCCGGCCCTTGCCATACAGCAGCGTCGCGCCATCGGCTTTGCCCCAATCGTAGTGCGCCTGCCACGAATTGAAGAAGCGCTCGTTGATAAACGGGCCGTACAGCACATCCGGGTATTTCAGCGGGTCGCCAATTGTAATCGCCTGGGTCGCAGCCAGGAAGCGCCGCGTAAACTCTTCGGCAATTGGCGCATCGAGGATAATATTCCCGGCGCTGGTGCAGCGCTGGCCGCCCGTGCCAAAAGCCGCCCACAGCGCGCCGCTGACCGCATTCTCAAGGTCGGCATCGGCCATGACAATCAGTGGATTCTTGCCACCCAGCTCAAGCGTGGGGTGAAGCAGGTTGCGGCCCGCGATCTCGCCGATCTGGCGACCTACGGCGGTGCTGCCAGTAAACGCGAATTTGTCGAGCCGCTTGCGCCCGCGCTCGTCGCGCTCGTCGATCATATTCACCAGGAACTGCCCGGCCGCGCCCGCGCCGCCGCCAAACACAACATTCAGCACGCCCTCGGGCAGGCCAGCCTCTTCCATCAGCTTCACAAACGCATACGACGATGCCGGGCAATCTTCCGAGGGCTTCCACACAATCGTATTGCCCGTCACCAGCGCGGGAATAATCTTCCAGCTTGGTACCGCAATCGGGAAATTACCAGCGGTGATAATGCCAACCACGCCTAGCGGGCGGCGATAGGTCATCAGCTCCTTGCGGTGCATCTCCGAGGGCACAGTCTGGCCGTATAGCCGCCGCCCTTCCGACTGGAAAAAGTGGCAGGTGTCGATCGCCTCTTGCACATCGCCGCGCGCCTCTTTCAGGGTCTTCCCCATTTCGCGGCTGACTAAACGGCTCAATGCCTCTTTCTCACGCTCAATCGCCTTACCGATCGAGCCAATGATCTGCCCGCGAATCGGCGCAGGCGTGCGCCCCCAGGCTTCGGCGGCGCGCCGGGCGGCAACACAGGCATCGCGCACTTGCTCTAGCGTCGCTTCGGGGAATTCGCCAATCACATCTTCGAGGTTGCTCGAATTATGCGAGAGAAATGTCGATGGACTATCGACGGACTGGCCGCCGATCAAATTCGAAAATCGCCGGGTCATACAAGCTCCTTTGCTGTACGTTTCATGAGTCGGCCCGCACCAGCGCGCCAAAGACACACTATCTTACCACAGCCCTGCGCATCGGCGTGGGATGCGTCGCATAGCTCGCAAGTGCCTGCCCATTTCTTTGGTATCATGCCAGTATGGGAGGGACTAATGCCGCACTGGAAAACATGGCTCTTTAGCGCAATCGGTATCGCCGAAGCCCAGGTAGATACGATCAAACGCCGGATCGATGACCGCTGGGGCAACGAGCCACTGCTGATTACCGCCTACGATGGTTTTGGCACACCGGCGCGATTAACGCTCACCGGGCGCGTGCTTGAAGCGCCAGAGCTGCGCCCACCCGCCGCCGACGATTCGGTATGGCGCAACCTGGCGAATATGTATCGGCGCTTCGAAAGCGATGAAATTCCTGGTGCCTGCGTGCGCGCAAGCTTCAGCGGCGCAAATTATGACGCGCAAGCCGATAAAGAGGGCTTTTTCACCGTCGAGCTTACCCCACCCGAGCCGTTACCTGCGAACCAGCTCTGGCACACCATCGCGCTTGAGCTACTCACGCCGCCCGCCCCCGCCAATGGCCACGTACAGACGACCGGGCGCGTACTGGTGCCGCCGCCCGCCGCGCGCTTTGGCATCATCAGCGATATCGACGATACGGTTATTCGTACCAATGCTACCAGCCTGATCGGTACGGTGCGCAGCACATTGCTGGCAAACGCCTATACGCGCCTGCCATTTCCAGGTGTAGCCGCCTTCTATCGTGCGCTACATGGCGCTGGCACCAACCCACTGTTCTATGTTTCAAGTAGCCCGTGGAATATTTACGATATGCTCAGCGCGACATTTGCGCTCCAAGGCATTCCGGCGGGGCCGCTCATGCTCCGCAACTGGGGCTTCGAGGGCCGCTTCGAGCTAGCGTTTCGGCACCACGACCATAAATTCGCTGCACTTGCACGCATTCTCGAAACCTACCCCCAGCTGCCGTTTATACTCATTGGCGATAGCGGCCAGGAAGACCCCGAGATCTATCGCGAGGTTGTGCAGCGCTTCCCAGGCCGTATTCTTACAACCTATATTCGCAATGTAACCCCGGCGAGCGCGACACGCACCGCCGCCATTCAGGCGCTGGCCCGCGAGCTACAGGCTCAGGGCAACACGCTGCTCCTGATCGACGATACATTAGGTGCCGCACGCCACGCGCAAACTATGGGCTGGATCAGTGCGGCTGATCTCGGCGAGGTTGCCGTCGCAATAAATAAAGGGAATCCATGACATCGATCATTCCGTCTTCCTGGCAGCCAGTCCTGGCACAAGAAACCGACAAACCCTACTATGCGCAGCTGCAAGCATTTGTGGCAAGTGAGCGAGCCACCCATACCGTTTTCCCGCCCGAAGCCGACGTGTTTAATGCGCTCGCGCTTACCCCGTTCGAGGATGTGCGCGTGCTGCTGCTCGGGCAGGATCCCTACCACGACGACGGGCAGGCCCATGGGCTGTGCTTTTCGGTGCGACCGGGCATTGCGCCGCCGCCCTCACTTGTCAATATCTACAAAGAGCTGCACAGCGATGTCGGCTTTCGCATCCCGAATAACGGCTACCTGGTACGCTGGGCTGAACAAGGCATGCTCATGCTCAACGCGGTGCTCACGGTGCGCGCCCACCAGCCAAACTCGCACAAGAACAAAGGCTGGGAAACCTTCACCGACGCGATTATCCGCGCCGTAAGTGCCAAAGCCGAGCCAGTAGTATTTGTGCTGTGGGGCGGCTACGCCCAGAAAAAGCTGAAGCTTATCGACACCGCCCGCCACACCGTCATTCAATCCGCCCATCCGTCGCCGCTGTCGGCGCACAACGGTTTCTTCGGCAGCCACCCGTTCTCGCAGATCAACGCCGCGCTCAGCGCCGCTGGCACCCCTCCGATCGACTGGCAAATTGACGATATCTAAGCCACGGTACATTGTCTATCTGGTATTTGCCACCCTTCCCGGCCCGCGTCACAGCGGGCTTTGCACTGCCTCAGCCATTTCCTCCTGGCGCACGGCGATCTTTATACAATCCTTATACCCGCATCGGAAATCCACATAGTATCTTTATGCCAACCGCACTATCATCAGCATAGAAACCGTACGTAGTGAGGTTGCTATGCTGTTACATAAGCTTTTCCCCCACCACAAAACGAACGCAACCATGCCGATTGCCGCTCATACCAATAGCCTGCAGCTGGCGCTCTGGTCGTTATGGACGGCGGCGCTGGTGGTGTGCGCTGCGCTCCAGTGGCATACCAATGTGGTAGCGGGCCAAGCGCTGAACGTGCTGGCGCTGATCATTCATTGTGGGCTGACCGGCCTGGTTGGGCTAGTGATCATGACCTGGATCGAGATGCGTCTGGAACCCTGGCGCTTTCTCGAATAAGAAGGAGCTTGCTATGATCGATCTGCTCTATCTGCTCGCAACGCTGCTCTTCTTTGCCCTTTCGTGGGCGCTGGTGAAAGCGTGTGAGCGTTTGTAATCCGACTGAATCGAGGGAAGCACAATGTTCTACCTGCTCAGCGCAATTGTTGTGCTGCTACTGGTGTATCTCTTCGTTGCGCTCTTAAAACCGGAGCTATTTTAATGACCATCAATGGCTTTTTACAGATTGCCCTCTATCTCTTGATGCTAGTCGCGCTGGTAAAACCGCTCGGCTGGTATATGGCGCGTGTATACGAAGGCCAGCCAGCAGGGCTTAACCGCCTCCTCGCACCGCTCGAACGGCTGCTGTACCGCCTGTTCGGCATACAGCCCGATGCAGAAATGAGCTGGACACACTACCTGGCAGCGATGTTGCTGTTTAATGCGCTGGGCGTTGGGTTGCTGTATGCACTGCAACGCCTGCAAGGCTGGTTGCCGCTCAACCCGCGCGGCTTTGCCGCGGTTACCCCCGACTCAGCGCTGAACACTGCTACAAGCTTCGTTACGAACACGAACTGGCAGGGCTACAGTGGCGAAGCAACCATGAGCTACCTTACCCAGATGCTCGGCATGAATGTGCAAAACTTCTTGTCGGCGGCGACGGGTATGGCGCTGCTCATTGCGCTCATTCGCGGCATTGCGCGGCGTAGCACCACTACAATCGGTAATTTCTGGGTCGATCTTACCCGCTCGGTGCTGTATATTCTGCTGCCCCTGGCGCTACTGGTTGCATTGGTAGAAGTGCAGCAAGGCGCGATACAAACAGTCGCCGATTATCGCGCGGTCAATGTACTTCAGCCGCAGCACTACGCGCAGGCGCGAACCGATATCGCTGGCAAAACGATTACCGACACGGTGCAGGTGACACAGCAGTGGCTGCCCATGGGGCCGGTGGCCTCGCAGGTAGCAATTAAGCACATTGGTACTAATGGCGGAGGCTTCTTCAATGCCAATGCCGCGCACCCATACGAAAGCCCAACGCCGCTAACCGACTTTGTGCTGGTGCTGGCCGAAACCTGTATTGCGGCGGCGCTCACCTACACCTTCGGTATCATGGTTGGCGATACTCGCCAGGGCTGGGCCATTCTGGCGGCAATGTTAATTGTGCTGGTCGCGTTTCAGTGCGTCGCCTACTGGGCCGAAGCGTCGGGAAACCCGCATATTGCCGCAATGGGCGTGGACACGCTCGCCAGCAATAGCAACCCGGGTGGCAATATGGAGGGCAAAGAAGTACGTTTTGGCATTGCCCGCTCAGCGCTGTTTGCCACCGCCACCACCGCTACCTCAACCGGGGCCGTCGATGCAATGCACGATTCGTTTACCCCGCTGGGTGGCATGGTGCTGCTGATTATGATGCAATTCAGCGAGACGATCCTGGGCGGGGTTGGCTCGGGGCTGTATGGCATGCTGATTTTTGTGATTGTGGCGGTATTTATTGCCGGGCTCATGGTCGGGCGCACGCCCGAATACCTGGGGAAGAAAATTGAAGTGTATGAAATGAAGATGGCCTCACTGGTCGTGCTAATCATGCCAATCATCGTGCTGGGCTGCACGGCGCTGGCGGTGTCGACCCAGGCCGGTACCACCAACACCCAGCCTGCCGCGCATGGGTTTAGCGAAGTGCTCTACGCCTTTTCCTCCATGGGCAATAACAATGGCAGCGCATTTGCGGGGCTAGGCGCGAACACATTGTTTTATAACCTGGTAGGGTCATTCGCAATGCTGGTATCGCGGTTCTGGCTGGCGATTCCTACCCTGGCAATCGCCGGGTCGTTGGCACGCAAAAAAGTGGTGCCCGCCGGGCCAGGTACCTTGGCAACGCACACGCCGCTGTTTGTGGCGCTGCTGATTGGCGTCGTCGTTCTGGTTGGCGCGCTGACGTTCATTCCGGCGCTGGCGCTCGGGCCAATTGTCGAACATTTACTTATGCTGCAGTAGCACAAAAACTGACCACGAAGAAAGAAAAAAGTACCGTGCTGCCGCAGGCAAGTAAACCGTCAACGGAAGTTGTACTCTCTTAATTGCATCAGGAGCCTAGTTCGCTTATGGATGAGCATATTCAATCGCGCCCATTATTCGATCCTGCGATTGTGCGGCGGGCGATCGCCGATGCCTGCAAAAAGCTTGACCCGCGTGTGCAGGTGCGTAACCCGGTGATGTTTGTGGTGCTCGTGGGCAGCGTGCTCACCACCGGGCTGGCGATCGAGGCGAGCCTGGGCCAGGGCGAAGCAGCTCCCGGGTTCATCTGGGCAATTGCGCTGTGGTTGTGGTTTACCGTACTCTTCGCCAATTTCGCCGAAGCGATGGCCGAGGGCCGGGGTAAGGCTCAGGCCGATACGCTGCGCAAAGCCCGCCGCGATGTTCATGCAAAGAAAATGCGGAACTACACGCCTGGACACAAGGCTGCAAGCAATGGCACGAACCCGACCCAACTCTGTGCCGCCAGCGATTTGCGTAAAGGCGACATTGTGCTGGTTGAGGCAGGCGACTTCATCCCAATGGATGGCGAAGTGGTTGAGGGCGTCGCGTCGGTGGACGAGAGTGCGATCACGGGCGAAAGTGCGCCGGTGATCCGCGAAAGTGGCGGCGATCGCTCGGCAGTGACCGGCGGCACGCACGTGCTTTCGGACTGGCTGGTCGTGCGCATTACCAGCAACCCCGGCGAAACTTTCCTTGATCGCATGATTGGCATGGTTGAAGGAGCCAAGCGCCAGAAAACACCTAATGAAATTGCGCTCAACATTCTGCTAGCGGCGCTGACGATTATCTTCCTGCTGGCAACCGTGACGCTGCTGCCCTACTCGCTGTATAGCGTGCGCGCAGCGCAGCAAGGTATACCCATCACCATCACTGTGCTGATCGCGCTGCTGGTGTGTCTTATCCCAACCACCATTGGCGGGCTGCTCAGCGCCATCGGTATTGCTGGCATGGATCGCATGATCCAGGCGAATGTGATTGCTATGTCGGGGCGTGCAGTGGAGGCCGCCGGTGATGTCGATGTGCTGCTGCTCGATAAAACCGGCACCATTACGCTGGGGAATCGGCAGGCCACCGCATTTATTCCTGCCGACGGCATTGCATCAAGTCAGCTCGCCGACGCGGCGCAGCTCTCGTCGCTGGCCGACGAAACGCCGGAAGGGCGCAGTATTGTGGTGCTGGCGAAAGAACAATATGGCTTGCGCGAGCGCGCCATTCACGAGCTGGGGGCCGAGTTTGTGCCTTTCACCGCCCAGACGCGCATGAGTGGGGTAAATTTCGATGGGCACCAGATTCGGAAAGGCGCGGTTGACGCGATCGAGCGCTATATTGCCGAGCAGGGCGGGCAATTCCCCGCGCATGTGCAAATCGTGGTGGATACGATTGCCCGGGAAGGCGGCACGCCGCTGGTAGTTGCCGATGGTGCGCAGGTATTGGGCACCGTTCAGCTCAAAGACATCGTCAAAGGCGGCATGAAAGAGCGCTTCGCCGAGCTACGGCGGATGGGCATTAAAACCGTGATGATCACCGGCGACAACCCACTGACGGCAGCGGCGATCGCTGCCGAGGCGGGCGTCGATGATTTTCTGGCGCAGGCTACCCCCGAGGCCAAGCTCAAGCTCATCCGCGAATATCAGACTGGTGGGCGGCTGGTCGCAATGACCGGCGATGGCACCAACGACGCGCCAGCGCTGGCACAGGCCGATGTAGCGGTAGCGATGAATAGCGGCACCCAGGCAGCCAAAGAGGCGGGCAATATGGTCGATCTGGACTCGAACCCGACCAAGCTGATTGAGGTGGTTGAAATTGGGAAGCAGCTGCTGATGACGCGCGGCGCGCTTACAACCTTCTCCATCGCCAATGATATTGCCAAGTATTTTGCCATTATCCCGGCAGCCTTCGCTACTACCTACCCGGTGCTAAATACGCTCAATATTATGCGCCTGGCGACACCCCAAAGCGCGATTCTATCGGCAGTTATTTTCAACGCGCTGATCATCATTTTTCTCATCCCGCTGGCCTTACGCGGCGTGCGCTACCGTGCCGTCGGTGCCGCGACGCTGCTGCGCGATAACCTGCTGGTGTATGGGCTTGGCGGCATTGTAGTGCCATTTATTGGCATCAAGCTTATTGATCTTGTGCTGGTTGCGCTACGGCTCACCTGAGGCCAGGCAGTTTTCTGCTCTATTCGGGTTGCGTAGTAACGATCTTCAGCTAATGTGAGAATTATCATGACCATTGTTCGTAGCCAAATTCGGCCAGCGCTTGTCGCACTTGCCGTGCTGGCGGTCATAACTGGCGGCATATACCCGTTTCTTGTCACTGGCCTGGCCCAAGCGCTCTTCCCATACCAGGCTAATGGCAGCATTATCCTTGGCAAGGATGGGCAACCCGTGGGTTCGGCGCTGATTGGCCAGCAGTTCGACGACCCGAAATACTTCTGGGGCCGCCCTTCGGCAACCGCGCCAGCGCCATACACTGCCTTTAACCCCGATACGCTCACCGGCTCGTCGGGTTCAAATTACGGCCCGCTGAACGATGCCCTGATCGGCCCCAATGGCAGCATCCAGCAGCGCATTCGGGCGCTACACGCCGCCGACCCGACTAACACAATGCCGATCCCGGTTGATCTCGTTACCGCCTCGGCCAGTGGGCTCGACCCACACATCAGCCCCGCCGCCGCCGAATACCAGGTCGCACGGGTTGCGCGTGCGCGTGGCATCGCTATCGCGCGCATACGTGCCCTCGTTGCCCAGCATACGGCAGGCCGTACCTTCGGCATTCTCGGCGAGCCGCGTGTGAATGTACTGGAATTGAATCTCGAGCTTAATACGCTCACGTGAGGAATATCATGCAAACGTTTGATCTCACCAACCGTTCGATTAACTGGGAAGCCGTCGTTGCAACGGTCAACGATACCGCCGAGCCGACCATACTCACAATGCAGGGGATAATCTGTGGCGTGTTGCTGCCCGAGCATACGGTGCGACAGCTGGTCGCCCGGCTGCGGCCAGCCGAGTGCCAGCAGCACCCAGTACCCACAGCTCAGCCGCTTGCAGCACAGAATTACCTGGAATTATTGCGCGATGATCCAACCCTTGTGCCAATTGTCGATGGGCAGCCGCTCGAATTTGTCACGATGATGAATTCCAGCTATATTGACCCACAGCAGCTCTATCAATTTAAACACCCGGCAACCCACCGGCTCTACATCTATCGCGCCAGCGAGCTTCAGAGTGCGATCGGTCGCGTCTTTGTCAGCGTCGATTTCGTGCCCAATAATCCCAAAGCCTTTGTTACCGATAAGCACTCAGAATAGGCTGCCTGGTGCATAGTTAACCAGAAGGGCACCGGCGTAGCGCCACCCTATGGAACAACGACCCGATCCCGATGCGCTGCTTGCGCATATCCAGGAAGCAACACCCACCACTGGGCGCGGCCGACTGAAGATTTTCTTCGGGGCCGCGCCTGGTGTCGGTAAGACCTACGCAATGCTCAGCGAGGCGCGTGAAAAGCAGGCCGCAGGCATCGATGTGCTGGTTGGCATTGTTGAAACCCATGGCCGTGCCGAAACTGAGGCGCTGTTGCGCGGGCTTGAGGTGCTGCCCCGCCGTGAGAGTACGTATCGCAACATCGCCCTGCGCGAATTCGATCTGGATGCCGCGCTGGTGCGCCACCCACGCCTGATCCTTGTGGATGAGCTGGCCCATACCAACGCCCCCGATTCGCGCCACGCCAAACGCTGGCAAGATGTCGCCGAATTGCTCGACGCGGGCATTGATGTTTCCAGCACTGTCAATGTGCAGCATGTCGAAAGCTTAAAAGATGTCGTAGCCCAGATCACAAACGTGGTTGTGCGCGAAACGGTGCCGGATACAATTCTGGAGCGCGCCGACGAAATCGAGCTGGTTGATCTGGCGCCCGAAGAGCTGCTCGAACGGCTGCGCGAAGGGAAAGTGTACATACCGACGCAGGCCGCGCGCGCAATGCAAAGCTTTTTCCGCAAGGGCAATCTGATCGCGCTACGCGAACTTTCGCTGCGCCGCACCGCCGACCGGGTCGACGAGCAAATGCGCAGTTACCGCCGCGACCAGGCGATTACAGCGGTATGGCCCGCGCAAGAACGCTTACTGGTGGCTATTCATGCCAGCGCCACCGCAAGCCGCCTGGTGCGCACCGGGCGGCGGATCGCAACTCAGCTGCGCGCGCCCTGGCATGTCGTGTATGTCGAAACGCTGGCCGAGCTGCGCCACGCCGAAGCCGAGCGCGACAATGTGCTGCAAGCCCTGCGTCTGGCCGAGCAGCTTGGGGCTGAAGTAACGACCCTCAGCGGCGAGCAAGTGGCCGAAGAGCTGTTGGCCTTTGCCCGCACGCATAACGTGAGCAAAATCATCCTCGGCAAGCCACACCACCACCACTGGAGTACACGGCTCTTCGGCTCGATGGTAGATACACTTCTACGCCAGAGCGGCGATATTGACGTTCATCTGATTAGCGAAGAACCCAGTACCTACCAGGCAGGAACCCATTCGCCTGCTGCTAGCGCTAACTCAGCTACCGAATGGAATGGCTACCTCGTTAGCATCATTGTGCTGATGCTTATTACTGGTATTGGCTACCTGGCACGTAGCCTCTATCCTCCATTCGCCGAAGCTAACATCATCATGGCATATCTGGTAACGGTGATGGTGCTGGCACTACGTTTTGGGCGCGGGCCATCGATCTTGGCCGCATTACTGGGTGTTGTCGCGTTCGATTTCTTTTTTGTACGCCCATTTCTAACCTTCGCCGTTTCCGATACCCAATACCTGCTCACGTTTGCCGCGCTTTTAATCGTGGCACTGGTCGTCGGCACACTGACTATCCGCCTGCGTCAGCAGGCCGATATTGCCCGCCAGCGCGAGCGCCGCACCGCTGCGCTCTACGCAATCAGCCGCGACCTGGCAAGCGTGCCCGATGTTGCGCAGCTGCTTGGTGTGACGGTTCGCCACCTCTCCGAAACATTCAGCTGCCAGGTAGTCGTGCTGCTTCCATGCGGAGCAGCGCAGCATTTACAGCCCTGGGGTGATATTACCGGCTGGTGGCGCGAAGATATCGAACAGCGCATGGTATTTGTGCCCGACACCCGCGACATTAGTGTTGCTCAATGGGTGTTCGAGCATCGCACCCCTGCCGGTGCCGGTACAATGACCTTGCCCGCCGCCCAGGGTACCTACCTACCGTTACTGGGCGTGCAAAGCGATGTTGGCGTGCTTGGGATAAAATGGGGGCAGCGGCAGCTTGTGCTCACGCCTGATCAGAAACATTTGCTCGAAACGTGCACTCATCAGATCGCACTGGCCCTTGAGCGCGCCCGGCTAGCCGACGAGACCCAACAGCAGCGCGTACAGGTCGAAACCGAACGCCTGCGGAATACGCTGCTCAGCACCATCTCGCACGATCTGCGCACACCTCTTGCAAGCATTACCGGCGCAGCCAGCGCGCTCGCCGATCAGGAAGTGCTGCTACCACCCGCCACCCGGCAAGAGCTTGCGCTGTCAATCTCGGATGAAGCCGAGCGGCTCAACCGCTTGGTTACAAATTTGCTCGATATGACCCGGCTAGAAGCTGGTGTGGTGCGCGTCACAAAAGAATGGCAGCCGCTCGAAGAAGTTGTTGGCACAACCCTTCAGCGTATGGAGCATGCCTTGCGCGATCACGCGGTGCATGTTGAATTGCCCGCGGGGCTGACATTGGTTCCGCTCGACACGGTTCTGATTGGGCAAGTACTCACAAATTTGCTCGATAATGCCGCAAAATACACACCGCCGGGTAGCCCAATTACGCTCAGCGCAACCACCGGACCACACGCTATTGAGGTAGCCGTTGCCGATCGCGGGAGCGGGCTTGCGCCTGGCGATGAGCAGCGTATTTTCGAGAAATTCTACCGCCGCGCCGAAAGTACTGCAGGTGCCGGGTTGGGTTTAGCGATTAGTGCTGGTATTATTACCGCACACGGCGGGCGTATCTGGGCCGAAAATCGCCCCGGCGGTGGCACCGTTATTCGCTTCACGCTGCCGCTCGAAGGCATACCGCCGCAAATACAGGATGATGATGCCCGGAGCTGAGCTAAAACATACCATTCTGGTAATTGAAGACGAGCTGCAAATCCGTCGTTTTCTACGCGCCACCTTGCTCGCCCACGGCTATCGCTGCCTTGAGGCAACCACCGGCGAAGATGGGCTGCGCTTAGCCAGCAGCCAGCAACCCGATGTGGTTATTCTCGATCTTGGCTTACCCGATATTGATGGACTGGAAGTTGCACGGCGCTTACGCGAGTGGGCAAGCACGCCGATCATCATTCTTTCGGCGCGCGGCCAGGAAACCGATAAGATTGCTGCGCTCGATACCGGTGCCGACGACTACCTGACGAAACCATTCGGGGTTGGTGAGCTGCTTGCACGTCTGCGGGTAGCGCTACGCCACCAGCAGCCCCTTACGACCGAGCAAAATAACCCGATTTTTCAGCTCGGGGCCTTACATGTCGATCTCGCATTGCGCCAGGTACGGGTCGATGATCATGAAGTACACCTCACGCCGATCGAATATAAAATGCTCACAACGTTAATTCAACATGCGGGCAAAGTTGTCACGCATCAGCAGCTGCTACGTGCGGTGTGGGGGCCAAATTACACCACCGAAACAGCATATTTGCGGGTGTATATGGGGCAGCTGCGGCATAAGCTCGAAGCCGATGCAACCCGACCACGCTACCTTATTACCGAGCCAGGTGTGGGCTACCGACTACGGTTAGAAACGTAAACATAGTATTATTAGGACTTTTGCATATCGTGTATGCGCCTGCGGTAGCATGATATGTTGTCGATTCTTCTTGATGATTGTTTGCGCGAAGCGCAAACAATCATCAAAATAGAGAAGAAATTGCTCGGGCAAGCAAAAGCCCTAATTATATAAAGGAAGATTGCGATGGCTCGTTATTTAATTCTTCATGCAACAGTTGGCAGTGGGCACCGTAGTGCTGCCTATGCAATTGCCGAGGCGATCGAGCGCTTACCCGATAGCGAAGTGCGCATTGAAGATGCACTCGACTACGCTAGCCCGATCTTCAGCACTGCATACGCCCGCTCGTACCTTGAGCTCTCGCAGCGGGCACCGCTGGTGTGGCAGATGTTCTACGAATCAACCGATAGCAACGATTCGGAGTGGACACCGATCCGCGACCGGATGCGTGGGCTAGTGGCCGAGCTAGCCGTTACCAAGCTCAAAGACCTGATTCGCCAGTATGCACCCGCCGCAATCATCTGCACGCATTTTCTGCCCGCCGAGCTGCTGATGCGACTAAAGCTAGCGGGCGAGATGCGCCTACCAACCTACACGGTCATTACTGATCATGCGGTACATAACCAATGGATTACACCCGGCGTCGATGGCTATTTCGTCGCCAGTGAGTTCCCGCGTAAGTTAATGATCGACCGTGGAGTGGCGGGCGCGATTATTCACGTTACCGGCATCCCGGTAAATCCTAATATTGCGCAGCCAAAAGACCCACGCGCTATGCGCCAACAGCACGATCTGCCACTCGATGGGGCAATTATTACCTTGTTTGGTGGCGGGCTAGTGCCAACCCGCGCGCGGCGCATGGTCGAAGGATTAATTGCCCTTGAGCAAGCGGGAATGCTGGTTGTTGTCGCCGGGCGCAACAGCGCGCTGCCCGCCGCACTGACTGATCTAAGCGATGGCGAACACATGCGGCTGCGTGTACTTGATCAAATCGATTATGTCGATGATCTTGTCGCTGCGAGTGATCTGGTCATCACCAAAGCCGGGGGCCTGATCGTTAGCGAGGTGCTGGCGCGCGGTGCCCCAATGGTCGTCATCGATCCCATCCCCGGGCAAGAAGAGTGGAACGCCGATTACTTGGTGAGTAGCGGTGCAGGTTTGCAATTACGGGTGGTAGAGTGGATTCCGTGGACGGTTGAGCAATTATTGAATGCGCCCGAGCGCTTAGCGACGCTGCGTTTACACGCAGGTGAGGCGGGCCGCCCCAATGCCGCCCGCGACATTGCGGAGCAAATTGCGCACGAGCTACGTACCTTCAAGCACGAATAAGTTATGTCGATTTAAAACGAATTACGCATAATTTATACGCGTTACGCGGGCGGCCGCGTAACGCGTGTCATTTAGCGCTTCGTGGGGCGCGTAGCTGCTCTCGCGAAGCGCTTTTCTGCTGTAATGCAGCCGTCTTGACGAAATGATGGGGAGCATAACAGCACGCGCCAACGATAACCTTCTGCTGTTGCCATATCTCATCCCCAGGGGATATTCTGTTTACAAATTACAATAGCCAGGGCGATTACGATTGAGCAGCGACTATACGTACGGCTCATATTCTATTTGATAAGGAAGAATGCGATGAGTCATATCGCCCACCGCTCGGCGCTCCCGCGCCGTCTGCTGCTGTTCGCTGGGTTACTGGTGGGCGCACTGCTCATTGGATTGCTTGCAATGGTGCGCCAACCGGCAGGGCTTGCGGCAAACCCGCCCACTGCCCCTGCGCCGGTACCGCATTTCCTCACCCTGGCTCATCAGGGCAACATCATTCACCGCACCGTGGTGCTCGCCGGGCCGGGCGAGCAGCTGCCTGGCACCAGTAACGCGCAAGGCTACCTCATGGCAAATCTGCGGAAGGGGCAGGTGCCAGCAGGTGCGACCAACGCTGTTGTTCTCAGCGATGCCAACTGCGAGCCCGATAATGATGGCATTTCGCACTGCCTGAACGAGCTTCAAATTGGGGCAAGCATCATCACTGTGCAGCACCACCATAATATGCAGCAGGTGCCTTGCCTAACTCCAGGTGAAACCGTGAACCTCATGACGCTGGCTACCTACCAAAGTTAGCGCGCGCAAACATTACATCCCATAGCTACGGCAGCCGTACCTTTGTAATGCAGACAAACGTTGCCTGCATTGTCAATGGTCGTGTCACTCATAACCATACCTGAACAAACGGCTTCACGGTTTAACCAAAGATGGTATCTCCTGGCTTCGATACTCGGATCGTCACCAGGTGTTCCATATTTCTTGCGAACATGGTGCAACCCTAGGCCAAATTTGCCGTAGATTCAGTATCTATGCCGCAGCAGGGCAGGAGGAACAATGAGCCCGACACTATTAGAGATCGTTGTCGCAATCATTTTGGTTATTGTGCTGTGGCAGATCGGCGTTATTATTGCACCAGGCGTTCTGCGCTGGCTCGGGCGGCTGGGGCAAGATGTCAATAATGCCGCCGACCAGGCCCTTACTGGCGACAACAATCCGGCAGAACAGACGCAAGAGCAGCATTCAAAGGAGCATCGGAATGGCACGCACCGCTAGCCCAGGTACGAACCGTGCAGCGGCACGGCTCGGGACACTGGCGATTATCGCACTACTCGCTATTGGTGGGCTTACCCTGTTATTCTCAACCTGGCGCACGATCGACCCAGGCTATGTTGGTATTGTGTTCGATAAAGCGAGCCACAAGGTAACGAATACGCTTGATCCGGGCTGGGTGTTTATCAACCCACTTACCGAAAGCATCACCCGCTACCCGGTTGGTGTGCAAACCCTGGTGATGGTTCAGGCAGCACAAGAAGGAGCGGTTGGCGGCGACGACAGCGTAAAAGTGGGCACGCGCGAAGGCCAGACCATGTTCGCCGATGTTAGCGTACAGTACTCGGTCGATAAAGGAAACGCTGCACAGCTCTACCAAACCTGGGCTGGCGCGCCAATTGAGAAGATCGAAGATAATCTGGTGCGCCAGGTGACGCGCTCGGTACTCAACGATGTGGCATCATCGTATGGTTGGGAAGAAATTTTTGGCGAAAAGCGCGTCGAGTATACGCAGAAGGTATCGGCTGAGCTACAGCGGCGCTTTGCCGAGAAATTCGTGAAGTTCGAATCGCTGAACTTGCGCGGCTGGCATCTGCCCGATAACTTGCAGAAAGCGCTCGATGCCAAGATCGCCGCGCAGCAGGCCGCCGAACAGCAATCCTTTGCGCTGAAGCAGGCCCAGATCAAGGCCGAGCAGGATAAGGTGCAAGCCGAGGGTGAAGCGAATGCGCTGCGTGCGCAAGCCCAGGGCGAGGCCGATGCGACGAAGATCCGCGCCCAGGCCCAGGCCGAAGCAAACAAAGTGTTGGCGCAAAGCCTGACACCTGAACTCATTCGGTATCAGCAGCTGCAGCGCTGGGATGGCAAACTGCCCGTGTTCAATGGCAGCAACGCGACGCCACTGATTGACGCGACCAGCATAATCAGCGGCACCGGGCGGTAACTTCGTTCAGCATAGCGCTATATTTGGGAATATTGCATCAATAAGCCCAAGCACTGTATCGTCACAGCGTAGCTCGCCAGTGGCGCGCAAATCCGCGGCGGTACGGTAGCCTAAACACAGCTGCGCCAGGGCGGGTAATTCCACCTGGCGCAGCCTTATGTCTGCCGGGCGCGTCCCATCGAACACGGTCGCGCGGCCCTGAGCAAACACCAGCGTCACGCGTTCGGCAGCTAGCTCGAAGCGCAGGCTACCTTCCCAGCCAGCATAGCGTGAAAGCGCGAGCCGCCGCTCAAGCTCGGGTGAGATCTGCCCAAGTAGCCCTGGGAGATCAACAATACCGGCCAGCGGAGCATGTTCTGCGTCGTTGTAGCCACGTACCTGCACGCGACTACCAAGCTGCAACGCCGCCTGTGTTACGCTATGAATACCGGGCAACGCCAGGTGCTGGGCAGTACTGGCCGCCCCCAGCGCGCTGAGCAGCTCGCGCGCGGTTCCACTGTCGGCTGCGCCAGCCTCTACCACACCATCGTCATACAGTACCGCATAAGCGCCGACGCGCTGCCGCGAATCTTCAAGTACCACTACGGCATTGTTGTGTAGCCAGGCATGCCAATCTGGCATAACACGACTCTCCGCGAGTGAAATGTGGCGATAGCTCGCTTCATACAGCGCGGCGATATCGCTCACATCCGCGGGCGTAGCTGCGCGTAGCCTCAAGTTTGCGTTTCTATTGGCGGGCAGCCTGGAGCGTACCGCAAATTGGTAGCGCGCAAAGCCAGCAGCAGCAAACTCATTGGCGGCCCCACTTATCAACGCCAGCGGCAGCCCCTCATCATAGCAGGTGCCTACACAATCGCCCAGCAACTCATCGCGTGGCAGGTCAGGCCCCAACAAGAGCGCATCAATCGCGCCTGACTCAATTGTAGCCAGCCCGAGGCGCAAACGCCGGTGTGATATCAGAGCAGCGCCAAGCAACTCGCCATTCTGTTCCACAACACGCGTCAGCGCTGGGCGATAGCGCGGTTGCGCCAGGTGACGAGCGAGTGCGAACTCGGCTGTTGCGCTATGTGAGGTGAGCAACACACGCAAAGCCACAGCATCATCCGACGTAGCTGCGCGTAATATCCGCTCGTGTGCCATGAATTTGGCCTGATACTTTAGTGTTAGGCTTCAAGCAAATCGTCGATTGTCAAATCGCTAGGGCGCAGATCGTAGATTACCCCGAAGAAATCACGCCCCTGCACAACGTACTCCTGCACCTTGCCATCGGGCAAAATGCCGACCTGGCGCACCCCGGCCAAATCTTCAAATATCCACTCAAGGTGCAAGCATTCGAGGTTATACAAACGCGCCCGCACCGGGGTGCCATCAGGAAGGCAATACAAGCCATTCGGGATAAATTGGCGCGCAAATTCCATGGCTGGCTCCTCCGTATTCACAACCGACCGCTGACAGAACGTTTGGGGCTACTGCCACCTGCTCGATACTCGCAGCTACCTACCATCCTACCAGCAATCAGGGCTGCGGCGCAAGTAACACGGTATGCTACAATACGCCCGCAATCGCTCAACGGAACGGAAAGGTCATCATGGCAGCGCTTCCTATCCTTCATGCACGGCTGGTTGTGACAATATTACTGTTTTTCGGCGCGCTAGCAATCTGGGGCTTCGTCAACTACCTGCGTGGCGAAGGCATTACCGGCAGCTACAAAGGTGCCCTCGCCATTGGCGAAATGCTGGTGATCGCCGAGTTCATTTTAGGCATTATCCTGTTTATCAGCGGTGCGCGGCCATTTCGGCCAAGTATCCATATTTTATATGGTATTGTTGCAATCATCACTGTGCCCGGCACTTTTGCCTACACGCGCGGGCGCGATGGCCGCTGGGAACAGCTAATGTATGTGACTGTCTGCCTGTTCCTGTGTGGCATTGCACTACGCGCAATAACGACCGGGCGCGCAGGCTAAGGCACGTCAAACGGAGATCAGCCAAAAGTCGGAGCAGTGCCTGCTTGACAAGCACGTGGCCGACATGCTATTCTTGCAGCCAGAACATTAGGTGGCAGATATCGCACGATAGTATCGGAAAGGTGGCAAGTGGTATGGCTAGCGTGAAGCTCATCACAACCGAGAGCTTCGGCACCCGGGAGCGCCTCCGCGGTCCCAATGGTGCAATCGCTCACGGCCGCACTGTGCCCATTTTCCGGAAGCGCCACTGTTGATTTTCATCACAGTTTGAGCTAACGGGCCGTGGGCGACAGTCGGGTTCGCTCACGGCCTCTTTGTGTCTTCGACACCGCCGTGGGCAGCACCAGCATTTGGCCCACGGCTTTTTGTGTGTCGTTCAGCCGTGGGGTCGGAAACAATCGGCACGTCGTTCTCGAAACCTGAACAAGCGCCTGGCAGCCAACCCCGCCGCGCGTGGCCCGCCAGATGGCGAAGGAGCACAGCCTTGATAATCCAGGATCGTGACGGCTCGTTAGTGAAAGAGCCATGCCTACGACGCGTACCATCGCACCGACCCGACTATCGGGTAGACATCCCAGCCGAGGCGCTTGATGACCAGAGCAGCCTGATTGAACGCGTGATCGCGTTCGCCTTCGATACTCTGGGCAAACGGCATGTCGATGTACGCATTCGCGAACATGAATAAACAGCCGGGCGGGCATCGCACACCTGCACGTCGTGTGTAATACCCGCCAATGAGCGAAAGAGCATTACTGTGAGTATCATTGCCGAATCAGCAGACCCACCGCCTACCGGCATTATGCCGGGGATATCTGCCCTTGAGATTAACGCCGCCTACAAGCGCTTCCACAAGGAAGCTGGCCCGCAGCCTGCCTTCTGGAAGCGTGGTGCCCGCAAACCGCGTGAATTAACCGTGGCGGTTGATCATATCACAATCAGTGTGCCGCGCGGCGAAATCTTTGGGCTGCTGGGCGCGAACGGCTCGGGCAAATCAACCCTCATTCGCCTGGTATCAACTCTGCTGATCCCCGATGGCGGCGACATTAAGGTATTCGGCTACGATGTACGGCGCGACGAGCGCGTGGTGCGACGCCTGATCAACCGCGTGAGTGTCGAGGCATCCTTCTTCAAGAAGCTTTCGGCGCTAGAGAACCTGATGTATGCGGCGCGCCTGTACGATATGCCAGTAGACGAGGCGCGCGAAAAAGCCGTGTTTATTCTCGGCAAGCTGGGCATGGCCGAAAAGCGCCTTTACGAGCCGCTTGAAAATATGTCGCGCGGTATGCAGCAAAAAGTGGCAATTGCGCGCGGCCTGCTCACCGCCCCGGTGCTGCTGCTGCTCGACGAGCCAACCACCGGGCTCGACCCGCGCTCGAAGCAGGATGTGCAGCGCTTTGTCCAGCGTATGCGCCGCGAGCACGATACGACCGTATTCCTCACCACCCACGATATGGACGAGGCCGACCGGCTGTGCGACCGCATTGCGATTATTGCCGATGGCAAGATTGTGGCGCTCGACACACCCGCCGAGCTCAAACGCCAGATCGGCGCGCAGATTGGCAAGAACGGCAGCACGACCATGGAAGACGTATTCCTGGCGCTTACGGGGAAGAGTCTGGACGACGACTTCGAAACCGAAGCAGAGTAGCCGTACAACAGCAGAGGAGCATTCGCTTGCAAGGACTTGTGCTCAAAGCGCAGAGCGGATTTTTCTGGGTTAAAACCGACGCCGGGGTGCTTGAGTGTACGCTGCGTGGCCGCTTAAAGAAAGAGCGGCAATCGAGCGATATTGCCGTGATTGGCGATATTGTTGAGGTGAAACAGATATCGCCCACCCACGGCGCGATCGAAGCGGTGCAGCCACGCCGCACCCGGCTGGCTCGGCGTGCGGCTGGCTCACGCGGCGTGTGGAGCGAAGACGTGCTGGTAGCAAATGTCGACCAGGTATTGCTGGTGTTCGCATGTGCTAACCCGCCGCTTTCGCCGCGCATGCTCGATCGCTACTTGGTGCTCACCGAGGCCGAAGAGCTAGAAACGGTGATCGTTGCAAACAAAACCGACCTGATGAGCGACGAGCAAGCCCACGCGCTGTTTGCCGTGTACGAGCAGATCGGCTACCCGGTGATCTACACCAGCACCAAGCACCATACAGGCATCGACGAGCTGCGTGGGCGGCTGGCAGGCCATATTAGCGTGGTAACGGGCAAATCGGGCGTGGGCAAAAGTAGCTTGCTGAACGCGGTGCAGCCTGGCCTGGGGCTGGCAACCGGCGAGGTGAGCGAACTACTACACAAAGGCCGCCACACCACCACCGTGGCCGAGCTGCACCCGGTCGATGACGCTGCCGGTGGCTTCGTGGCCGACACACCGGGCATCCGCGAGCTGGGCCTATGGCGGCTGGCGAAAGAATCGCTCGATTGGTGCTATCGCGAGTTTCGGCCCTTTCTGGGCGAATGTTACTTTGCTGGCTGCACCCATATTCACGAGCCTGATTGTGGCGTGCGCGCGGCAATGGCTGGGAGCCAAGTCACCGAAGAACGATACAATAGTTATGTAAAACTATACGAAGAGGCAATCTAATTCGATCGCACCTGTATTTGTCTCTAAGATGCTGTATAAATTGAAACAGAAAGGAGGGCAACGATGCGCAAGACCATTGGCTCATATATACAACATTATGTAGCAAGGAGTATTGCCCGTGATACCTGGAACTGCCCTACTTCTGATCGACACCCAAGTTGGCTTACTGAGTGGCGCGGAGTCAGTCTACGAAGCCGAGCGCATATTGGCGTGCAGCGCAATGCTGGCCGAACGCGCGCGTGCCCATGGCACACCAGTGATATACGTTCAAGATAACGATGTTGGCGAAGATGTTGGTTCGCCTGGCTGGCAGATTCACCCGGCCATCGCGCCCGCACCTGGCGATCTGGTGCTGCGCAAAGCCTGGGCCGATTCATTTTACGAGACAGAGCTGCACGCCGAGCTAAGCGCCCGTGGAATTAAGCGCCTGGTGATTGCCGGGCTGAAAAGCGATGTATGTGTGTTGATGACCTGCATGCGGGCCATAACGCTGGGCTACGATGTCGCGCTCGCCGCCGATGCCCACAGCACCACCGATAATCACATTATCAGCGCGCCACAGGCAAGCGCCTATATGAATGAACTTCTCGATGGGTTTGGGTTCAACGATGGTTTCGGTAGTGGGCGGCACACAATCACCGTGGCACCCGCCGCCGCGATCGAGCTGTAGCCTTGCTTGAAGCATATTGCGCAGGCCGCGCCAACCGAAAGGAGCACGCATATGACTACATCTGTTTGTTCTGTCCACCAATCCGCCGCCGGACAACAACAGCACTAACAAGAGGCATACGTGCCAGGCGCGGTGCCTCAATGAGAGGATAGACACTGCAATGCCAAGGATTCCCCTTTCGGCACATAACCTGGAAGATATTGAAGCCCTGGAAGAACACGAGCACTGGGAAGCGATGATTGGCCGCAACCCTGTCGATGGACGTTACGACAATCGCCAGCCCGACGCGCGCGGCGAGCGACGCTTCAATGGGGCCGAGGCCCTGGCACGCAAGCGTGCCGACCGCCGTAAACACATTGCGCGTGCTCAGCGGCGCGTGTAAGCAGCTGGCCGTGGTGTGCTGGTAGCGCAACCCATATCTACCAGCGCACCAACCGTATGAAGGAGACACGCATGACACTATCATCCGCGCTGCCCTTTCGCCCTGAAGTTATCGCTGGCGAGCGGATTTTTCTCAGCCACATCCTGCGCGACGATATTCCAACCTATGCGCGCTGGTTCAGCGACCTTGAGCTGACTACCTACCTGGGTGGGCCGGGCAATAGCTTTCTGCTTGAGCACGAACAAGAATGGTTCGAGCACATGGTGAAAGATCAACGCAAGATGTTCAGCATTGTGGTGCGCGAGGGCCAGCGGATGATTGGTAATATTGGCTTTAATCGCATTGAAGAACACAAGCAAATCGCCGAGCTGGGCATTGCCATTGGCGATAAAAGCGCATGGGGCCAGGGCTATGGTACCGAGGCGCTGCGCCTGCTGTGTGATTATGGCTTCACCTTCCTGAGCCTGCACACGATCTATCTGTGGTACAGCGAATTTAATACGCGTGGACGGCAGGCGTATGTAAAGGCCGGGTTTAAGGATGCGGGGCGATTGCGCGGCGGCGAACTTTTCGATGGACAGCACTACGACCGCGTGCTGATGGATCTAACCCGCGCCGAGTTTGGGCCATCGCAGTTGCGCAGCATGATTGGGCAGCTGCGTGGCTAGCCCACGCGCAAGAAGGAGCATATTATGGCGACGACTACTGAACAATATATCGCGCGGCCCTACGCGGGCGAAGCCGATCTACCAGCGATTACCGAGCTGCTGAACGATTGCGATACAGTTGATCAGCTGGAAGATAACTACGCACTCGACGATCTGCGGCTTGAGTTCGCCGATCCACGGCTCGACCCAGCGAACGACCTGCGCTTGTGGGAAGATGCGGACGGAGCGTTAATCGCTTTCGGCCAGGTGTGGATTGATACGAATACCGACAGGGTAGAAGGGTCGCTGTACTTCCGGGTTGCGCCAGCGGCGCGCGGCAGCGGCATTGAGGATGAGGTTATGACCTGGGTCAGCGCACGTGTGCGCGGCCTGGCGCACGCTGCAGGCAAGCCTGCGCGCCTGCACTATTCGACGCGCACCGACTACGCCTACGGCCACATTCTGCCCCAGCGCTATAGTATGGTTGTCACGCGGCATTTCTTTCAGATGCGCCGCCCACTTGACGCCCCAATCGAGCCAGCGCTGCTGCCCGCCAGTTTCACCCTGCGCCAGGTGGCGAACGATGCCGATATTACCGGCTGGGTCGATGCGTATAACCTGTCGTTCATCGATCATTGGAATTTCCATCCGCAAACGGTGGAAACGCACCGCCACTGGATGCAGCACTCGAGCTACCAGCCGCACCATGATCTGATCGCGGTGGCCGAGGATGGCACGATCGCAGCCTACTGTTTTTGCGTTATCGACCCGGCGGAAAATGCACGTAATCAGCGCAACGACGGCTGGATCGGCATTCTGGGCACGCGGCGCGGCTACCGCAAGCAAGGGCTGGGCCGGGCGATGCTATTGGCCGGGTTACACCGGCTCAAGGCCGATGGCGTGGCATATGCGCGCCTGAATGTCGATGCCGAAAACCCGAGCGGCGCGCTGCAGCTCTACGAATCAGTTGGCTTCAGCGTTATTCATAGCTGGCAGAACTACGAAATAGACCTTTCATAGAGGTAATAACAATGACAACCTTACCACGCCGCCGAGGTGGCGAACTTGGGCGCGAGCTGCGCGCCGCCTATGCGTTCGTCGAGCGCAACGCAAACTTAATTAAACGCTACTGGGCCTGGGAGCTGGTATGGCTGGCCTATTCAATCGTCAGTTCGCTGGCGGTAACCTTAATCGGCAAAGCCTCGAGCGAAATTACTGGCGTCGCCATGAGCGCAGCGCAGATCAACACCTTCATTCTGTTCCTGATGGTTGGGACGCTGGTGTGGCACTACCTGGCCATGGTCTTCGATATGGTGAGCGAGGCGATCCAGTGGGAACGCTGGGAAGGCACAATCGAATATACCTTTATGGCACCGATTTCGCGCCTGACGCACCTGCTTGGGCAGGCGGCCTTCGCCGTGCTCTACGGCGTGCTGCACACCTCAATCATTATGACCATCGTCGCCTTGTTCTTCCAGGTCGACTTGAGCCACGCGAATGTACCAAGCATGCTGCTGATTGTAGTCACGGGCAGCCTGAGCTTCATTGGCCTGGGCATGTTTGCGGCGGTGCTACCGCTGCTCTCGCCCGAGAAGGGCCTGCAAATGACCAACATTATCAAAACGCTGGTGTTGCTGGTGAGCGGTGTGTATTACCCAATCAGCGTATTGCCGGGTTGGATGCAGATATTCGCCAAGGTTTCGCCCGCCGCGTATATGCTCGAAGGCATGCGCAAAGCGCTGCTCGAAGGCATTAGCGTGCAGGCCGCGTTTCTGCCGTACATTGTGCCACTGCTCATCACCGGCCTGGTGACAATTCCAACTGGCCTGTTCGCATTTACTCGCGCCGAGCGCTACGCCAAGGCCACGGGCAAGCTAAAGCGGAACGGGTAGCGCTTAGGTTGTGATAGTTCATACAAGGAGATTGCTGTGCTGAAGGGCAAGCATGTGTCCCTGCGCGCGATTGAGCGCGACGACTTAAAAACCTTGCACGCGCTCACGCAGCATGTCGAGGCCAGCATTCTGGCTGATGGTGCCTGGGAGCCAGTGCCGCTGGCTGCGCTAGAAAAGCGCTTTGAGCGCGGTCTAGACCGCAATAATGCATCGTGGTTTGGCATTATCGCCGACGATCGCATTATTGGCGATATTAACCTGCATAGCATCGATACGCGCTCGCGGGTTGCGGCCTTTGGCGTGGCGATTTACGAGGAAGCGATGCAGGGCCGGGGCTTTGGGCGCGAGGCGATCGGTCTGTTCCTCGGTTGGGCTTTCTTCATCGAGAACTACGAGCGCATCTGGCTCACAACCTGGAGCACGAACAAACGCGCCATTCGCTGCTACCAGGCGCTAGGTTTTGTCGAAGAAGGCCGCCAGCGCCGCCAACTCTTCATTGATGGCACCTATGTCGATGTTTTACTGATGGGCTTGCTACGTACTGAGTGGCGGGCTAACGATAAAGGAGTTCGCAATGCTTCGCGGTGAACGTGTGATTCTGCGCGCCTTTGAGCGCGACGATATGAAAACGCTGCACGAGCTGCAAAAGAATGTTGATCTGGTGCTGCTGAGCGATGGCGAATGGGAGCCCTGGCCGCTCGCCGCCAGCGAAAAGCACTTCGAGAAGCACCTGGAAGATCAGGAGCGCTCTGGGTTCATTATCGAAGTTGATGGGGTGGTGATTGGCGGGTGCGGGCTGCACCACAGCCACCGCCGCGATGGCAGCACCCAATTTGGCATTGGCATCCACCACCCCGAATATGTTGGCAAAGGGTATGGCCCCGATGCCATTCGCGTGCTGTTGCGCTGGGCCTTCCATGTGCAAAACTGGCGGCGCGTGTGGCTCACAACGCTGGCGTGCAATGAGCGTGCGCTGCGCGCCTACCAGAAGCTGGGGTTTGTTGAAGAAGGTCGGCTGCGTGAAGAATCTTTCTTTGACGGCAAGTATGTTGATGTGCTCCAGATGGGCATGCTGCGCCGTGAGTGGGAGGCACGCCAATGATGGCGAGCGATGATCTTGATGAGCCATATGCCCAGTACTCGGAACAATTCGAGCCACGTGCGCCAAAGCGCAAAGCGCCACGTAGCCACAAACGAACTCCACCGCGCGCGGAAGCCGTGAGCGAGCTGGCCGAAACCAGCGGCATGGAAGCGGGCTTTGTCACCACCTACGTGCCCGCGCGCTATGAAGAAATCTGGCTGCGCGATTCGTTGCGGCCATTCTACGACGAACACCTGATCGTCGATGTCCTTTCGCAGGTGAAGGGCGGCAAAGAGGCCAGCGTGTACTGCTGCACCGCCGACCCCAGCACAGGCACGGCGCGGCTGGCGGCCAAAGTCTATCGCCCGCGCATGTTTCGCAATTTGCGCAACGACGCCGTCTATCGCGAGGGCCGCGCCATTCTCACCGCCGAAGGCCGCGCCGCCAAGAAAACCGACCACCGCCTGATGCGCGCGGTGGGCAAGAAAACCGCCTTCGGCGCGCAGGTGTCGCATACCTCGTGGGTGATGCACGAGTACACGACAATGGAGCGCCTCTATGCGGCTGGGGCGGCAGTGCCCAAACCCTACGCCGCCGCCGAAAATGGCATTCTGATGGAATATATCGGCGATGAGCAGCGCGCGGCCCCAGCGCTCAACGAGATTAGCCTGCCGCGCCGCGTGGCCTACCCGCTCTTTCAGGAAATACTGCGCACTATCGAATTATTGCTTCAGCATGCCCTGGCGCACGGCGACCTTTCGGCCTACAACATTCTGTTTTGGGAAGGGCGCGCCGTGCTCATCGATTTTCCGCAGGTCGTTGCACTCAGTGCCAACCGCCAGGCGAAAGCCATTCTCCAACGCGACATCACGCGGGTATGCGAGTATTTCGCGCGCCAGGGTGTGCGCGCCAACGCCAGCACAATTACGAATGACATGTGGGCGCGCTATGGCGCTGCGATCGACGACGACCTCGCAGCACTATTCGAGCCACCTGCACAGATTGAGTAGAGGAACAGCTATGCCCAATATTCCCCTGCACGATCCTAGCTACCGCCGCGAGCTGGGCAATGGCCTGGTGCTACGCTGGTCGGCTGCCAGCGATCATGAGCGCATCAGCACACTCTATTCCGAGGTGTTCCGCGGCAAAGATGATCCACCAAACCAGGGCGTGATCGTATGGACACGCGACCTGATGAGCGGGCGCCACCCACATCTTGGGCCGGGCGATTTTGCGCTGGTAGAAGATACCAACAGCGGGGCAGTTGTTGCCGCAACCTGCCTATTGCGCCAGCAGTGGGATTATGCTGGCATTTCCATCCCAATCGGCCGACCTGAGATAGTGGCTAGCGCGCCGGGCTACCGCGAGCGCGGGCTGGTGCGCGCCATTTTCGAGCTGATTCATGCGCGCAGCGATGCTGAAGAACATATGGCGCAGGCCATCACCGGCATTGGGTATTATTACCGCCAGTTCGGCTACGAATATGCGCTCGACTTGGGCGGCTGGCGCGCGGTGTTTATCAGCGCCATCCCGCCGCTGGCCGAGGGCGCGGCCGAGCCGTATGTGCTGCGCCCGGCCACGGTCGCAGATATCCCGCAGGTGCTGGTGCTCTACGACCAGGATCGTGCCATGCGTGAGGTTTCAACGCCCATGAGCGCCGAATATCTGCGCTGGATGATAGAAGGGCAGAACTCTGCATCGGGCGAGGGCTGGGACACACAGCTAATTGTGCAGGCGGGTGCGCCAGAGAAGCCGCTAGGCTACCTTTTTTCGCGTCGCCACCGCTGGGGCAACGACATGGCGATTGTGGCGCTTCACATCGCGCCGGGACTGCCCCTGCCCAGCGTGCTGCCCAGTGTGCTGCGTGCGCTAGCCGCGCAAGGCCCACAGCTCCACACGCCAAACGCTAAAACGCCGCCTTTCGATCGGTTGCTGCTTGGGCTGGGCCGCACCCACCCAGTGTACGATGCGCTGGGCGAACAGCTCGCACCACTCTACGAACCGCCCTATGCCTGGTATGTACGAGTACGCGACGTGCCCGCACTACTGCGCCACCTTGCGCCGGTGCTCGAAGCGCGGCTAGCCGCCTCGCCCATGGCCGGTCTGAGCGATGAGCTGCGGCTTGATTTTTACCGGGGTGGGTTGCGGCTGGTGTTCGAGCAGGGCCGATTGCAGCTTGCCGAGCCATGGAATGTACGCGCTGTGCAGTATGGGCCACGCCCGACGGCTGCATTCCCGCCGCTGGTATTCCTTCAGCTGCTGTTTGGGCGGCGTAGCCTGGCCGAGCTGCGCGAGGCCTTCCCCGATGTGCGGGCCGATGGCAACACACGCCTGGTGCTAGAAGCCATGTTCCCAGCAGATATATCGTGGGCAATACCACTTGACTAACGCCAGTTTCGTGGCACGCTTGTTGCTTTTACTATTAGCATCAAGTGCTCGAGTGGTGAGTGCTAAATAACGATAGTAATCGGGGAGAGGGACCATGATTAACTTCATTCTGTGGCTGCTTTTCGGCGCACTGGTTGGCTGGCTGGCAAGTATGGTGATGCGCACGGATGCACAGCAAGGTGCAATTCTGAATATCGTTGTCGGTATTATCGGTGCGTTTGTCGGCGGCTTTCTGTTCAATCTGCTGGGTATTGGTGGCTCGAACATCAACAATAGCGATTTCAGCCTGGGCGCATTGCTCGTTTCGTTTGTCGGCGCTGTGGTGCTACTCGGGATTGTGAATCTTGTGCGCCGTGGGTCAGTCCGCTAGCTCGTTCTGTTGCTATCAGTAAAGCCCCGTTCACACGGTGAGCGGGGCTTTGCTTTATTCACAGAACTTACACAATCAGTGTTTTTGCCTTCGGCAGAGCAGTACTTTCTACCTTTTGGTGTGGTTTTTTGCGCGACGCGCGAAAAACCACACCAATACTATCAAAAGAGCAGAGCCATCGCCGCAGGCAACATTCCTGGAATGTGGAGTACTGCGTAAGTCCTGTGATTCAGAAACGCGATTGCGCCTGTTCTACCAAATTCGCCTGTATTCAACTAGATTTGGTATTACACCAAGTTCGGTACGATACGACGCATTACGAACTACGTCCTTGGCGTTGTAGGGCGTCATGGATAGGATCGTGTCCGTGAGTCTTTAACCGAATTTGGTATTACAGCGGCGCGCCTGCGCCTTCGTCGTCAAGCGCATCGAGAAAATCGCGTAAGATTTGTACCCGCGCCCGCGCCAGAGTGTGCGCCGCTGGCAGGCGAAGTTGGCCTGGCAATGTCGTCAGGTTACGGCGCAGCACCGCCAGAATATCGGCATAGGTTGGGTAGCGCGTATCGCGGCCGACCTTACTCACATTGCGCAAAATCCCTACCGCCCCTAGCTGTTCGAGAATATCAGCGTCACGCAGAATCACGCCTTCAATGGTGGCAGGCTCGCGGTTGGGCAGATGATCGCGGATGGCAGCCTGAACTGCCGGGATTTTCGCCGCTGGGAAACCAAGCTCGATCAGAATGCCGGGCGCGCGCGCTACTGCATAAGCCACATTATCCCAGCGACTAAGCGCCGCCGGGTCATTCGGCCGATGGTCGATGAACACCCCCAGATCGTGCAGCCAGGCCGCCGCATACAGCACTTCATCATCGTATATTTGCCCCGCCCCAACTTGCACCGCCAGCCCATATAAGCGCGGCTGGTGGCTATACTTATCAATCGGCAGAGCCTGCTCGCGAATGAAGTCGGCAATTGCTGCACGCACTGGGTTCATAGCTTCCTCGCTAGTGTCTCGTGCAATCCACGCTACGGTGTCCAGAGCGTGCCATCCGGCCAGCGGCTCTGGGTCCATTCAATCGGCTTCAGCTCGATCGGGTATTTGGCAGCGGCCACTTCGTCGATGTCGATACCAAAACCTGGCTGCTCGTTGGCCCACAAATAGCCGTTCGCCAGGGTTGGCGTGCCAGGGAACACCTCGTAAATCGCATCGCTGAAATTGATCACTTCCTGAATGCCAAAGTTGTGGCAGGCTAGATCGAGGTGCAAATTCACGGCATGGCCGACAGGTGAGGTATCGCCGGGGCCGTGCCAGGCGGTGCGCACACCGAAATTCTCGCACAGTGCCGCCATTTTGCGCGCGGGCGTCAGGCCACCCAGCTGCGAGATATGCGCGCGCACGAAATCAATCAGCTGCTCAACAACAAGTGGCCGCCATTCCAGCGGATTATTATGCAGCTCGCCCATCGCAATCGGCGTGGCACTCTGCTCGCGCATGCGGCGGAACCATTCGATCTGGTCGGGGGCCAGCGGATCTTCTAGGAAGAACAGCCGATACGGTTCCAGCTCCTTCGCCATGCGAATGGCATCGATCGGCGCAATCCGCTCGTGAATATCGTGCAGCAGGAAGAGATCGAAGCCAATCTTCGCGCGCACATACTCAAATAACGGCGGAATCGAGCGGGCGTAGACATCGGCGTTGTAGTATGCGCCGGGGAATGCGCTCGCCGGGCGATCGAGCGATTTCATGCGGTGCGTGGCCTGGGGCGCGGCTTTACTCGGCATCGCCGTGCCTGCGGTAATATCATTCACGCGCCCACCATAGCCGCCCATCTGGCAGCGCACCGCCAGGTAGCCTTCTTCCTGATATTTGATCACATTCTCAAGCACTTCTTGTGGTTCGCGGCCATCGGCATGCCGGTAGACCATGGCGGCCTCGCGGCATTTACCGCCCAGCAGATCGTACACCGGCATGTTCGCCACTTTGCCCTTGATATCCCACAACGCCTGGTCAACCCCGCTGATCGCATTATTCAGCACCGGGCCGTTGCGCCAGTAGGAATTGACATACATCATGTGCCACAGATCTTCGATATTGCGCGGATCGCGGCCCTGAAGCAGTGGGTCGAGGTACTCTTCGACTGCCTTAGCAACGAGCGTTGGGCGCTGCGTGAAGGTAGCGCAGCCTACGCCATATAGCCCATCCTGGTCGGTTTCCACCTTGACAATCACCAGGGCAATGCCATCGGGCGCAGTAAGAATCGGGCGAACTTTGGTGATTTTCATATGGCTATCCTCATTGAATGCACGAACGGTAAGCGAATTCGTGGCTACGACCAGAGCCGATCGTGGCTGGGGACGCGATCCCACTCGTGCGTAGGCGCGAAGAAGCCGCGATCCCAATCAACCAGATGCTCTTTAAGTACATCTTCGTTGATAGTGAAACCAAGACCCGGCCCTTCCGGCACCGGGATATAGCCGTTCTGAATAATCGGCTTCGTTTCGCCATTGATGGCAATGAAATCGCTCCAGAACGGCACCTCGGTGAAATGGTGCTCAAGCGCGATAAAGTTCTCGGTAGCAGCGGCGCAGTGAACGCTAGCCAGCGTGCTCACCGGCGTGCCCGCCATATGCAGCGCCATGCTTACGCCATGTTCCTGCGCCAGATCGCCGATCTTCTTGGTTTCGAGAATGCCGCCGCTGGTCGCCAGATCGGGGTGAACGACGTTGACCGCGCGCGCCGCAAGCAGCGGGCGAAAATTCTCGGCCAGGTAAATATCTTCGCCAGTGCATACCGGCGTGTTCAGCGCGCGCTCAAGCTGTACCCATTTATCGGTGTACTGCCAGGGCACCATGTCTTCGAGCCAGGCCAGGTTGTACGGTTCCAGCGCCTGGCCCAGGCGAATACAATCGTCAATGCCAATATGCCCAAAATGGTCGGCGGCAATTGGCACCTCGTCGCCCACGGTTGCGCGCACGTCGGCCACGTACTGGCAGATCGCGTCAATCCCTTTCGGCGTCAGGCGCACGTGGGTAAAAGGGTGTTGAAGCTGATGGATATTCAGCATCTTGTCAAGCTTGTCTTCCGGGTCGCCGGGCAGCATCCCCTGCGGCCACGAGAGCATGCCTGGTTGGCCGATCAGCGGCTGGACGCCCACGTCCATTTTCAGCATTGTGAAGCCGCGATTCAGGCGCTCGCGCAGCTTCTGCCCCATGGCCGTGCCAGTGGCTTCATTGGGCGTATCGCAGTACATGCGAATGCGCTCGCGGAATTTGCCCCCGGCCAGTGCATACGCGGGCACGCCATACGCCTTCCCCGCCAGATCCATCAGCGCCATTTCAACGCCGCACACACCACCAGCCTGGCGCCCATGGTGCCCAAACTGTTTTATTTTGCGAAAGAGCTTATCGACATTACATGGGTTTTCGCCAAGAATGCGGCTCTTCAGCATCAGCGCGTAGATTTTGCTGGCGAAATCGCGCACTTCGCCATAGCCGCTCAGCCCCTGGTTCGTATCAATGCGAACAATCGTAAAGAACCAGTTATCCCAGCCCACCGTCGCGGTACGCAGGTCGGTGATGCGCAGATCGCTGGGGCGCGCGGTAGTGCGAACATAGTCTTCGGGGCGGGGCGTATCAGTATCAGTGCCCATACAAGTTTCCTTTATTGCATGCCTATTTCGCGTTGGCTTGCTTCCACTGCTGGAAATCGGCCTCGATATCAGCGCGCCAGGTCGGGACATCGATCTCGCCGCTGATGTACGTGCCCTCGGCCAGGCGCAGCTTACCGAATTCGTCACGCACGCGAATCGCCTCGCTCTCTTCGACCACTTCCTGCACCAGGTGTGGCGGAATAACAATGATGCCGGTTGGCGTGCCTAGAATGATATCGCCCGGCAGCACGGTGATACCGCCAATGCGGATGGGGATATTCAGCCCGGCGAGTGTCACATCGGCAATCGCAGTTGGGTCAACACCGCGCACATAGAAGTTCACGTCGGTGAGCTGCACCAAGCCCTGGAAATCGCGGATGCCGCCGTCGATGACTGCCCCGGCGCGCGTGCGGCTGCGCACCGCAGTGCCCAGGTTATCGCCAACCACCGTGCCATCTTTCACCTTGCCAAAGATATCGACAACCATGACATCGTGCAGCTGCAAGGTTTCGATCACCCACGAATTCTGCCCGCCGATATTCGCCCGCCCTTCGCGCAGGCCAGCTTGCTGAATAGCATCGTGATAATCGGGGCGGTGCGGCAAAAACTGGGCGGTGACGGCGCGCCCAACCATTATGGTGTTTGGGTGCGTCTCTTTCCAGTTCCCTTCGAACTGGCGGTGGTAGCCATGCCGACGCAATACGCCCCACGCTTCTTCAGTGGTAACCAGCTTCATGCGCTCAAGCAGATCATCGGGCACTTTTGGCCGCCCATCATCGAAGCGCTCGAAGGGGTTCAGGTGCGTCAGCTCAATCAAGTCCTCGCGTGCGGGTTGTATGTGCATCTGTGCTCGCTCCTCGTATACAGTTGGCAGTTGCAGTCAGCAAGCCGCATCCTGGCTATGCCAGGTCGTGTTTCCAGCCCAATAAGCGCTCGGCTTTGCTACAATCGAAAAAGCTGCGATTGCCGCTCAGGTCGCCGCGAATCGGCACTTCGGGAAAGAAGCGCCGCGCCAGATCAAGCGACGACTCATCGGTGGTAGTAGTCGGCCCAATGATATAGAAGACCTCGTGCCCTTTGTAGCTGGCCGTGAGTGCAAGCAAGCAGGCGCGCGCCGCAGCATCAAAAGTGGTGTAGCCCCACAGATGTTTGGCAAGCGCATCACCAATGCGCTGGTTGTAGCTCGCAGCCACCCCACGATCGGGCACGACCCAATGGAAGCGCATGCTGGCAATCGTCATGTGCTCGAACCGGCGCGCAATTGAGTCGGCCTGTATCTCGCAGATCCACTTCGAAAGGCTGTAGGGGTCTTCGTTATAGGTCGGGTGCTGCTCATCGAGCGGAAAGTAATCGTAGTGCGGCCAGCGACTATAGGCCGCGCCAGTCGCATTCACGCTCGACGCCTGGCAGATGTGCGTTATACCTAGCTCGGCGGCGGCGCGCAGCACATTGTAGCTGCCCACTACATTATTATTATGCACGATGTGGTCGGGCAGATGCCCCGGTGAAGGGATGGCGCCCATATGAACAATCGCGTCACATCCCTGAAATGCGCGCAGCACGGCGTCGTAGTCGACGAGATCAAGCTCAACAAATGGCAAGTTCAGGTGGTTTGCACCCTCAGGTGGCGGCACCCGGTCAATACGCACCGGGTGATGCCCCTGCGCGACCGCCATGTCGATAATTGCGCGGCCAATGCCACCACTGCCGCCAGTCACTGCGATTCGCATACTAGTCCTATTTCCAGTATCTACGGCTATCGAAATGCTTATTCGGTGGCGTACACCGCCTCGATCAGGCCGCGGATATACCCAATGGCATACAGCCGCCCGAACGATGAGTAGCCTGCATTACTGTTACTGTCGCCTTCAACCGTCGGTACATGATCGGGCCGCAACACTCCCTCAAAGCCAATGTCCTTGTAGGCGCGCATACAGGCGAGCATATCCGTTTGCCCGGCATCGTGCCAGGTTTCCTCAAACTTTGCGGGCGTGCCGCGTACATCGCGGAAATGCACAAAGAAAATCTTATTCTGCCGCCCAAAATGCCTGATGACGCCGGGCAGGTCGTTCGTCATAAGCGTGAAGTTGCCCTGGCAGAGGGTGATGCCATTCACTGGGCTTGGCACCATATCGAGCAAGCGCTGGAAGTTTTCGACGCTGCGCATGATGCGGCCCACGCCACGAATTGGCGAGAGCGGCGGGTCGTCGGGGTGCATGGCAAGCTTAACGCCCGCCTTTTCGGCAACCGGTACCACGCGCTTGAGGAAGTATTCCAGGGTTTCCCACAGCACTTCCTCGCTGATTGGGCCGAGCTCGGTGTTTGGCGCATCGCGCACCAGAGCATCATCGAAGCTCGTCACAACCGAGCCACCGCGCGAGGCAGTTGTGGTGCTGGTGCGCAGCCAGTTGAAATCGGTCATCCATTCATAGCACCACACCGGTATGCCAAGCCGCCCCATATTTTCCAGCAGCGTACACACTGTATCGATTTCGGCATCGCGGCCAGGCAGCCCGCGCTTCGCCAGGTTGAGCGGTGGCCGCGATTCGATTACCGCCTGGGTGAACCCGGCATGTTCATAGGCTTGCCGGGTGCGCAAGAGCGGCATGTAATCCCAGGGCGCATCGCCAGCGTTAAGCGGTTCGCCAAATGGCAGCCCACCAACCGCCCAATCGGCACCAGCTTGCTTCGCCAGCTTCCACAACGGCGAAGGCGTAGGTGGTAAGAATTCAGCAATATTGATCATACTTCTCCTACTTCGGGTGCTGGGCCGCTTGAGGCGCGTAACACCAGGCGCGGCTGAATGATGACGTGTCGCGCCGGGCCGGTGTAGCGCCCGACCATTCGATCTTGCAGGAACAATACGGCCAGGCGGCCAATTTCCTGCACGGTATGATCGATAGTGGTCAGCGGCGGATCGAGGTGTTCGGCGCTAGGAATATTGTCGAAACCTACCAGCGACACATCCTGCGGCACGCGCAGGCCAGCCGCGCGCAGCCCGCGTAGCACGCCAACCGCCACCAGATCAATCTGGGCAAAAATAGCCGTGAAAGCGACACCGCGTTCGAGCAGCGTAGCAACCCCGCGCTGGCCGAGGTCATCGAATGGCGTGACATCGCTATGGACTTGCAACGCCGGGTCTTCGGGGAGGCCAGCCGCACGGAGTGCCTCGCGATAGCCAACGAAATGGCGTAAGGCGCGTGTGCGCGCCTGCCCAATGAATGCGATCCGCCGATGCCCCAGGCTGATCAGGTGCTGCATAAGCGCCCGCGCCCCGCCCACATGGTCGGTCGATACGGCGTCGGCGCTCAATGTCTCGGCCTGGCGCACCACAAACAAAAAAGGTTTCCCGGCGTGGGTCAGCTGATGGTACGAAGCTACAGGCACGCTGTCGTCGCTTGCTAGCGTAATCACCCCTTGCACCGCCGGGTTTTCGGCATAGCGCGCAAGGTAAGGGGCCTCGCTGCCGCCGCTCAGGTTCGATTGCCCGAGCAAGAGCTGATAGCCCGCCTGGGTACATTCGCGCTCGATCGCATTGGCGAGCTCGCCAAAATAGGGGTTCGAAAGCGAGGGCAAAATCAGCCCGATCGTGGCGTGCTGCTGGCTGGCTTCGGCAAATTGGGGCCGCGAGCGCCCCACATACGTGCCCGAGCCTGGCACCCGGTATACTACGCCTTCATCAACGAGCTGCTGAAGCGCCCGCCGCACCGTCGTGCGCGATAGCCCTTCTCGGCTGCATAGCTCGCGTTCCGAAGGCAGCAGCTGGCCGTCTACATACTGCCCCTGACTAATAGCATCGCGCAGGCTACTCGCAAGATTATGGGTGCGGTGTACCATAATACCTGTTAGCTATAGATAGCATTCTGGTATGATACTGGTTGGAGTAAAATGATTATAGATCGAGTTTCAGCGATGTCAAGAGGGACATTATTACGCAAATACTAACGCAGTGCGGCCAACTGGTATCATACCAGTTGGCCGCACTGCGCGGCGTACCTACCATATAATTAGCTTAGCGATCCTGCATCACCGCACTACGCCCACCATCGATTAACATGGTCGTCCCGGTGATAAACCCGGCGAGCGGACTACACAAGAACGCACATAATGCCCCAACTTCCTCGGCAGTGCCGATGCGTCCCACCGGGTGCATACGCTCAATCTGCGCGCGTGTGGCGGCAGGGTCGGGGGTGCGGCCAAACCATTCCACATTCATTGGCGTATCGATGAAACCGGGCGCAATACCAACCGCCCGGATATGCGGCCCCCATTCCAGCGCCAGTGATTGCACGAGTGCAGGCAACCCGGCTTTTGCCGCATTATAGGGAAAGCTGTTAGGAATCGTTACAAAAGCGTGATTCGAGGCAATAATAATGACAACCGGCTGTGCCGACTGGTCGAGCCAGGGTTTTGCGGCCTGCGCAACGCGCCAATGCGCGGCCAGGTTCAGGTCGATATTCGCCTGCCAGTCGGCTTCACTACACGCAGCCGCCCCAAGATTATAGTTTTTCCCAGCGTTGGAAACGATGATGTCGATGCCGCCGAGCACTTCAGCGGCCCAGGCGACAGCTGCACGCGTCGCAGCGCCATTGGTGAGGTTGGCCTGGCGGTAGGCCGCGCGCTGGCCTTGCCCCTGCACCAACTGAAGAAATGCCTGCGCGCCGGGATGTTCGGCTGGCTCGAAGGCGCAGCCAGCGACATCGGCACCAGCCTGCGCGAGCGCGCGCGCAATGCCCGCACCGATACCGCTGCTCACACCCGTCACAAATGCGCGGTGGGCGCTCAGATCAATTGTTAGCGTCATAGGTTTGAACTACCGAAACACTACACTACAGTGGCGGCTACGACGTGATGGCCTGCTCATCCAACCACGGGCTTACGCCGTTCCCAGCCGCTGCGAAATAATGGCAGAAAATTATTCTCATTATATGGATGCTGGGCGATCTCTGCATAATTCAGGTCGGTGCCCCAGCCGATGCGATCATCCTCAAGCGCAATATATCCATCCTGAACGATCGCCGGGTTCGTCAGAATACGTGCGCTCCAATCATCATTAAATTCATCGAAAATCTCGTGGATGAAGAAGTTTGGCGTGGCCGTATTGAGGTGCGCGCACACCAGCGAGCACAGCGGCCCTTGCGCGCTATGCGGCGCGGTCACCCCATTCACCGCATTCACCATGCCGCACACCTGCTTCGCAGCGCTCATGCCCAGGTACTGCGGCTCCAGCTGAATAATGCGCACTGCGCTTTGCGCAAGCAATTCGGCGAACTGTGGGGCACAATAATAATCTTCGCCGCAGGCCACCGGCACCGGGCTGCGCCGGGCCACCTCCACCATATCCGAAATACGCTGTGGCGGCACCGGTGCCTCAAACCAGGTGGGGTTGTACGGTGCCATTGCATCAGCGAACTGCAAGGCGGTATGCACACTGAAACGGTTATGGCCTTCCACCAGCACATCAACATCTGGCCCAACTGCCGCGCGCACCGCAGCAATGATTTCAATCGCCAGCGCAAAATCGGCGCGATCAACGGCGCGCCAAGCAGCGCCGAATGGATCGAACTTGAGGGCGGTGTAGCCGCGCGCCACAACATCTTTGGCCTTTTCGTAGAAGCTTTGCGGCTCGCGCGGGCCACGGTACCAACCATTTGCGTATACCCGCAGGCGCTCGTGGCAGCGCCCGCCGAGTAATTTATACACAGGTAGATTGGTCGCTTTGCCCATAATATCCCAGCACGCAAACTCAATTCCAGCCAGCGCGGCGCCTTGAATTTGCCCGCCATCGGAATAGACCTCGCGGAACAAGCGCAGGGTATGATTTTCAACATCAAACGGGTCGTGCCCAATCACAAAGCGCTTGAGCTCGTGCACTGCCGCCTCGACCGTTTTCGCAAATCCATTCAACGTACATTCGCCAATGCCATGCAGTCCCTCGTCGGTATCGACGCGTGTAAACACCCAGTTTTTCCAGGCATTCCCAACGATATAGGTTGAAACATCGGTAATCTTCATACGCTCAACTCCACTTCCAGCCACCATTTCTGTGAACCGCGCGCTGGCACTGTGGCAAACAGCTTATAATCATCAACCGCCTGGGCTAGCGAGTCCTGCGCGCCAATACATGGCTCAAGCCCGAGATTATAGTAGGGCGCGCCACCATCGAAGCCGAAGGCACCCAGATTCAGCCAGCAGGCCACCTGTGGCAGCACCGCCGGATCCCAGCGCATATGCAGCGCACCATTAGTAGCGTGCAGCGCGGCCCAGCCCGCGCCCGGTACCAGTGGCTCGCTCCATAGCTTGATCGCAACCCCCGCATCGCGCGGCGGCATGCTATCCAGATTAAACGCGCGCCCGCCCGCCGCCAGGGTAAGCGGCCAGCGCAACTCGCGCTCAGGCGCACCAGCCTCAGGGCGCGAGCCATGAAATTGAGCTTCCGCTGGCAACTCAAGCCGCATGCCCGGCTCAATCGCGAGCAGTGGGTGCGCCGACCAGATGTACGGCAGCGGGTGTTCGGCATGGTTGGTGATGGTATACGCGCAGTGCATCCGCGCCGCACCCGCCCACAATGTCAATGTTCGTTCAAACGTATAGGGTAGTAAAACGCCTTGCCAGCGGGTGTGCAAACGCAGCGTATCGCTCGCTTCGTGAATGGTGAGCGCTGCCGGGTGCGACCATAATTCGCCGTGATCCTGCACTGGCACGCCCTGCCAGGGCGGCACCGGGTAGGCACAGGCGGCAACGCTTGGGAAACATTCATCCCAGCCGCCGGTATCGCTCGTTTCGACATACACGGTACCGTGAGGCACGCGCTGGTAGGGCAAGCGTGGGTGCCGCCATAGCCACTCGCGCCCCGAGCGCATGTCGCACAGACTGCTGATTTTGCCGCCTAATTCGGGAATCAGCGTCAGCGCGAGTGCGCCAGTATCGGCATGCACCGCATCAAAATCATCAATCTTACCGTGGGTCAGCGTAATCGGGAGCATTCCGGATCACCTCTTGAGTTCTGCCGCCGTCATTGCATCAGTGCAGCAACTCATGAAACGCCGCCAGAAACTGGTCAATCTGCGCGTGCTCCTGTGAGTCGAGGGTATAGGCCGGGCTACGGCAGTAATCGCTCGCAATAATCCCACGCCGCTGCAAAATGGTTTTCTCAGCGCGGATAATCAGCTCAACGCCCTGCATCCAGTAGCTACTATATGGCAACAGCCGAGTATGCAAGGCCATAAACGCCGCGCGATCGTGCTGCCAGTGCTGCCACAGCGCTACATATATTTCGGTGAATGAGCAGCCCGGCTGAATACCCGCTGCGCCGCGCGCCAGCACATCGGGCATTTGCACACCTGCATAGCCCACCAGCGCTTGCAACCGCCCTGCCGAGCGCTCAACCAGCTGCCCGACATAGCGGCCCGGCGGCTGAGTCTCAACCTTCACAAAATCGGCGTTGGGCAGGGCTTCGCGCAGCTGCAAGAATAGCTCGGGGGCAATACGCACGCCAGTTTGGGCCGGGGCATACTGGACGATCACCGGGATGTGGACGCTCCCAATCACGCGGCGCAAGTGCTCGAAAAGCGCATCCTCGCTCGGCCCTAGAAAGTAGGGCGGGAGCAACATCAGCGCATCGGCGCCCTGCGCTTCGGCGGCGCGTGCCCGTTCGGCGGCGACTTCCCAGCTGTGGTCGGTGATCGAAATGATACCCGCCACCTGGGGCGATGTGCTCGTTTCAGCCAGAAAGAGCGCCTGCATTCGGGCGCGCTCGGCATCAGTGAGCTTGTAGAACTCGGTGGCGAGGCCAAACAGCGTCAAGCCGCTCGCCCCCGTGCCCAGTAAATGCCGAACGAGCGCCTGGAAGCTATCGTCATCGAGCGCGCCGTGCGCTGTAAATGGCGCGGCCACGATCGGCACAATGCCACGGATTAGTTTCGGCATAGCATTATGAACTGTCTTTAGTAGCTCTAGCGTGCATACGTGCTTCACACAACTATGCGCGCTAGAGGCACCAAAGATGGAGCGACTTATACTGGTAGCAATTCAGTGAGCTGGTCGGAGTGAACTTGTGGGTATTGCTCGTATAAATAGCACGAGGCGGCCTGATGCTCGCTCATGCGGAATAGCGGCGCGGGCGTCACACACTGGTTCATCGCGAACGGGCAGCGCGAGAGGAACTTGCACCCGCTCCCCTGGGCGCTCTGCTCCATCTCTTTAGCTTTAATCTCAGTTTCGCCCCAGCGCCGATTGAGGTCGGGCCAGGGGATCGAGTCGATCAGCAGGCGCGTGTAGGGATGTTGCGGATGCTTGATCACCGCATCCACATCGCCCGCCTCCATCACCGAGCCGCGGTACAGCACAATGATCGATTTGGCGATATGGAAAGCAGTGGTCAGATCGTGGGTGATATAAATTATCGAAACGCCATGGTTCTTCTGCAAGCCGCGCAAGGTTTCAAGAATATTCGCGCGCAGCGAGGCATCGACCATGGACACTGGCTCATCGGCGACCAGCAACTTGGGCTTCAGCACCAGCGCGCGCGCGACATTAATACGTTGGCGCTGCCCACCCGAAAGCTGGTGCGGGAAACGCCCGAGAATATCTTCCGGGCGCAAACCAACCGCCGTCAAGGCTTCTTCCATGCGCTCGCGCGCCTGCTTGGCGCTAGTAGCCAGCTTAAACTTCTTAATCGGCACCGTGAGCAAGTGATCAACTGTGTAGAAGGGATTGAACACCGCAAATGGGTCTTGGAACACGGCCTGCACTTCGCGCCGGAAGGCCATGCGTGCGGCCCCGCCCAAGCGGCTAATATCTTGCCCCTGATACAAAATCTGGCCTGCCGATGGCGCAATGAAGCCCAGCAGCAACATCGCCAGCGTCGTTTTCCCGCTACCACTCTCGCCCGCCACCGTCACGATCGTGGGTTCATTCTCGGCCAGCGTGAGCGAAACATCATTGAGTGCGGTGGTGGATGCGCGCGAGAGCACGCCGCGGGTATAGACCTTCGTAACGTTTTTCAGCTCAAGTAATGCGGCCATGGCTAAGCCTTTTCGGTATAAAGATGGCAGGCAACGTTTCGTCCGTCTTCCAGGGTATTAAGGTCTGGGCGTACACTGGTACAAATATCCATTACACGCGGGCAGCGCGGGTGAAACGCGCAACCGCTCGGCAAGCGCAGCAGCGAAGGTGCCAGGCCAGGAATACCCTGAAACACCCCCTTATTCTCAAGATTCGGCAAGCTGCTGATCAGCGCCTGGGCATAGGGGTGCGCCGGGCTAGTAAACATTTGCCGAACGGTGCTGAGCTCGGCCAGGCGGCCAGCATACATCACCGCCACTTTATCAACGAACTGCGCCATCAGGCCCATATCGTGGCCGATTAAAATCACCGCCGCGCCGATCTGTTTCTGCACCCGGTCGATTGTCTCCATCACCTGGCGTTGCGTCACCACATCCAGCGCGCTGGTCGGTTCGTCGGCAATAATCACCTGCGGCTTCAGCAAAATACCAATCGCAATGCACACCCGCTGCTTCATGCCGCCCGAAAGCTCATGCGGGTACATTTTGAATACAGCCGGCTTCAAATCAACCGACTCAAGTGCTTCGACGCAGCGTTCACGCATATCGGCTTTCGCATCACCCGACACATGCGCCTTAATGGCATCCATCATCTGGTTGCCGATCCGCATCACCGGGTTCAGCGAATTCATTGCACCCTGGGGGATATAGGCAATCTTACTCAAGCGCGCGCGCAGCATCTGCTCATCAGTCAATGATGTCAGGTCGGTATCGCCTACCAACACGCGCCCACCTTCGATCCGGCCCGGCGGCTTGATCATACGCATCATCGCCAATGCCATGGTGCTTTTACCCGACCCCGATTCGCCCACCAGCCCGAGCTTCTCGCCCACATTTAGTGCCAAGCTTACGCCATCAAGCGCAGTCGCACGTCCAGTATCGGTATAATACGATACTTGTAGATCCGAGATTTGAAGAACAGGATTACTCATACATTCTACTCATAAGGCCACGATTGCCACCAACCAGCCGTATACCAGCGCGGCGCTGCCCCACAACATTCCAGGCTATTCGGTGCGACGCACACGCGGGTTCGCCAGCTCGTCCAGCCCCATGTTAATAAGCGCTAACGAGCTAAAGATCAGCACCATCGCAAGCGCTGGAAACAATGGCCACCACCACCATCCATTAAAGAACGCCGATTGCCCCTGCGCTGCCCAGATCAGGTTACCCATCAGCGGCTCGCGCAGCGGGCCGAGGCCCAGTACCGAGAGATAGAGCGAAGCAAATAGCGACACAAACACCTGATTCACAAACGCCGCAGCGATGAACGGCAGCAAGTTTGGCAAAATCTCACCAAAGATAATGCCACCATCGCCAACCCCCGATAGCTTCGCCACCGAGACAAACTGGCGCTCCTTCATAGAGAGCACCTGCGAACGAATCACTAGTGTTGGCCCCATCCATGCCAACAACAACACCACCAATGCCATGGTGTAAATCGTCACGTAGCGCTTATCGATCGAGCCTGCGATCACTACTTGAATGAGCAAGGCGGGAATAGGTGTCAAAATTTGGCAGATTCCTTTGATTAGTGTATCAAGCAGTCCGCCGAAATAGGCCGAGATAAAGCCTAAAACAACACCAATCAAAGTACCAATACCACCCGCTAGCAAGCCAATAATTGCCGTCTGCCACAGGCCCACTACCATGGAAGCATACAAATTGCGGCCGAAAAAATCGGTGCCAAGCGGATACTTCAAGCTAGGCGGCTGCTTTGAGCGCGCGGCCAATGGGTACGCCTGCTTAGGATCGACCGTCAATAAGCCATACAAGGTAAAGGTGATAAGAAAGATCAGGATCAGCAGGCCAAACACCAGGCTTTTGTTACGGCGCAGGTATCGTAAAAGCAGCCTCATTCGGCTAGGGCGCTGCACCTGGGGTTGCGAAATCGCTATTGTTGCCATGCTTAGCCTCCCTATGCCTCACGAATACGTGGATCGAGTAGCGGATAGATTAGCTCAACGATCATCATTAGCGACGCAACTGCGATAACGATAAAGAGCACAATACCATAAATTACCATAAAGTCGTTTGAACGGATTGCGGCATCGAGAACTGAGCCAAGGCCAGGTAAACCAAACATCTGCTCAATCACGAGCTGCGATGTAACAATGCTGCCAAGAGCAAGTGCAAACCCTGTAATTTGCGGCAATAGCGCATTACGTAAATAGTAATTGCGGAAAATAGTGTAGCCGCTCAAACCCTTATGTTCAGCAAAATTCACATAATCTTCACCTTGAATCGTTACGCCCATCCCCCGCATCGAAAGCACCCATCCACCAACCCCAGAAAGGATTAAAGCCATTGCCGGCAATACCTGGTGCTTCACAACATCCAGAAAGAATGAAAACGACCAATTCGGCACAATCCCTGTAGAATATGCGCTACCCAACGGTAGTAATTTAAGGCGGAAGGCAATAAAAAATAATAAGAACAGCGCAAGCAGCACTGGCGGCACACCCTGTAGCAACACAAATGGTGTCGCGAGCGAACGCAGCCAGCTCGGAGCACGCGGCCATGCGGCCACTGCACCAAGCAGATTACCGATCACAAAAGATAAAATTGTGGTTACAAGGAGTAATGTAATCGTCCAGGGTAGCGATTCAGCGATTAGTTGACCGACCGTTTTAGGAAACTGATTAAGCGACACACCCAGATCAAAACGGGCAATACTACTTACATAGCTAAAATATTGTTCAAGCAATGGCTTATCAAGCCCAAACTTTGTATTAAATGCTGCAACAATTTGCTCCATGTCGCCGGGCGAAAAGCCGCCGGTGCGCGCCAATGCAGCAAACCGCTCACGAATAGGGTTTTTGCTTGAAATACGCGGGATAAAAAACGTAATCGTTGACGCTGCCCACACTACCAGCACCAGAAACAGCAGGCGTTGAATCAGTCGCTTCATGCTCACGGTCGTTATCCTCGTACTCAGGCACTAGGCTCGGCATTGGGCATAGCATCGTAGCATAGCGCTACATAATAGGCATGCACTATCGTGGTGGGCCAGGCCAAAGCGGAACCTAATCACTAAGCAAATTAATCATAAACTGGGGTGCGCCAAGCAGGTAGCGCACCCCAACCCAAGCGAGTGAATTATTGGGCAGGCTTCAACTGGGTAATGACCAGCATGCCGGTGTGTGCCCAGAACGCGCCGTTCGTACCACCAGCCAGGTTGGTCCCCAACGGCCAGTTAGTCCAGTAGGCCTGATTGTAGGGGATGCGGTGCAGCCACTGGATGATCGGAACGTCAATCACGTCGCGCCAGTAGATGCCAAGCGCTTGGGCGGCCGCGTCCTCGAACTTCGGATCGTCGGCTGACAGCGGCGCCATGATATCGAGCAGCTTGTCGTAATCGACGTTCTTGTAGCGCGCAAAGCTGTTGTTGCCGGCCGTGGTGCCGATCGGCTTGGCATTGCGGCTCTGGTAGAGATCGAGCGCCGCGTAGGGATCCTTCAGGCTCGCGCCGTGGCCGAACATGTACAGACCCGGCTTGCCATCGGCCATGTTGTTGTAGGCGTCGGTGCCAAAGTTGATACTGGCGTCGAAGCCGCCGGTCTTCAGCATCTCAACCAGCACTGGCACGATATCGCTGTGGATACCCTCGAAGCCGTTGATAACGGCCGAGACGGTCTTGCCGCCCTTCTCCCACAGGCCATCACCATTCTTGGTGAAGCCAGCCTCGGTCATCAGCTGGGCGGCCTTGTCGAGGTTGAATTCGCGCGGGTTGTACTTCTGCTCCAGCGCCTTGACCGCCGGGCTGTCGGCGAACTTCTGCAGGCCTGGGTAGAGCGGGAACGGGTAGATTGTCGAGACCTTCGCGCCGTCGTACACGACCTCGTCGATCTTGTCGCGGTCGATCGATAGGCTGATCGCCTTGCGCACGCGCACGTCGTTGTACGGCTCGAGCTGGGTGTTCATCCAGAGCGAGTTGGGCCACCAGTCCAGGTATCCGTACGGCGGCTCGTTGCCAGTCCACGAGGTAATCTTCGGGTTCGAGTTCAGGATCTGCTTGATGACCGATGCGCGCACGTCGAGGATCGCGTCAAACTCGTTGTTGACCTCACGCTGGATCACGGTGTCCATATTCTGGCCAACCTGGCCGCCGATGTTCACCATGACGATGCGCTGCACCTGCGGCAGGGCCTCGCGGCCGGCCTTGACCGCCCACCAATCCTCGCGCAAGTCGAAGATCTTCTGGTTCTTGTCCCACTGGACCAAGTTGTACGGGCCGGAGTGGGCCATGTCCAGGCCGCCGGCGAAGGCGTTCGGGTCGCTCTGCTTACTCAGCACGTGCTCGGGGACGATTGGGATGCCGGTGTCGAACTTGAGCGTCAGCACCTCGAACTTGAAGCGCGGCGCAGCAATCTTGAATGTCACTACCACCGTTTTGTCGTCGACCGCCTTGACATCCTGCACGAACTGATCGAACGCGGCGTGGTAAGGCAGCTTGTCGTTCTTCAGCTGGCCTTCGAAGGTGTAGACCACGTCCTTCGAGGTCACCGGCGTGCCATCGCTCCAGGCGGCATCCTTGTTCAGCTTGATCGTCAGCTCGGTGAAGTCGGGCTTGGTGTACTCCATGCTATCGGCCAACCAGGGTATGTCCTTGTCGGCGTAGATACCAAAGTAGTACAGGCCCTCCCACAGCATGTTATTGCCTTCCTGGTGGGTATAGCCTGGTACGGCCTAGGGGTTCGTCACGCCGATCGGCGATGAGATACTCCAGCCGAGGTTGACAGTGCGATTGCGCGGAACTTCCTTCAGCGGGCCAGCCGTGAGAGGGCCAGGCTCAGCCGTAGCGGCGGGCGCAGCCGTGGGCTGCTCGGCTGCGGGGGCAGCCGTAGGCGCAGGTGCTTGTGTAGGAGCTTCGGACGACGCAGCGGTTGGCGCCGCAGGTGCGGCGGTTGGCTCAGCGGCAGGCGCGGCAGTTGGCGTAGCGGCAGGGGTGCCACCACAAGCAGCCAGCACCATCATTGCGATAGCGAAGAGAATGAGAAACTTCAGTCTGATCATAGTGTGCGGTCTCCTCCATTGGAGTGATTAGCTGCAATACCTACGATGCGGCCAATGAACTGAACTAGAGATCAGATCAGTATGTATGTTGTGGCACCTCCTTTTGGTTCATTTTGCCTTTTTCTTCAGTGGAGATTATAATTCTAGGCCAAGTACGCCGCCCTGTCAACTCTGATATACGCTTTTTATACTCGTAGATCAGCGCGCCGTTGCCCCTGGCTCAGGCAAAGTCATTTGATCACTTGCGGAGATGCTACTATGGCCGATACTGTGCGTGCCTGGGCCGAAGAGCTGCATATTCCCACCTATGGTGTCGGGCAGCCCGAGCGCAACCCTATGTTCCTCGAAAAGCGCGTGTACCAGGGCAGCAGCGGCGTTGTGTACCCGTACCCTGTCATCGATAGCGTATTCGATGAGAAAGCCGACCAACACTACACAGCGCTGTTTCTTGAGAATCGCTACCTCAAGATTATGATTCTGCCCGAGCTGGGCGGGCGGGTGCAAATGGCGCTCGACAAAACCAACGACTATCATTTTGTGTACTACAACCGGGTCATCAAGCCTGCGCTGGTTGGCCTGGCCGGGCCGTGGATCTCCGGCGGCATCGAATTCAACTGGCCCCAGCACCACCGCCCGAGCACATTTAGTCCACTCGATTGGCGCATTACGCACAATAGCGATGGTAGCGCTACGGTGTGGTGCTCAGAAATTGAGCAGATGTTTTTTACCAAAGGCATGCACAGCTTCACCCTGCACCCCGATACGGCCTACCTGCAGATCGATGTTCAGCTGTATAACCGCACCAGTGAACCGCAAACGTTTCTGTGGTGGGCCAATCCGGCTGTACACGTCAATGATTCGTATCAGTCGGTATTTCCGCCCGATGTCCATGCGGTGATGGATCATGGCAAGCGCGATGTCAGCACCTTCCCGATTGCGACTGGCACCTATTACAAGGTGAATTATGCGCCTGGCACCGACATTTCACGCTACAAGAATATTCCTGTGCCTACCTCGTATATGGCCTACCATTCTGATTTCGATTTCGTAGGTAATTACGACCATAGCCGCCAGGCCGGGATGCTGCATGTTGCAAACCATCACCTTGTGCCGGGCAAAAAACAGTGGACCTGGGGCACTAGCGAATTTGGGCAAGCCTGGGATCGCCAGCTCACCGATGCCGATGGGCCGTATATCGAGCTGATGTGCGGCGCATTTACCGATAACCAGCCCGATTTCTCATGGATCATGCCGGGTGAGGAAAAGCGCTTCACCCAGGTATTTATGCCTTATAAGCAGATTGGCCCGGCGACTAACGCTAGCAAAGACGCAGTTGTACATTTCGAGGTAGCCAACCAGCTAGCGCACATTGGCGTTTATTGCAGCGCGCCGCGCACCGTGCAGGTTGCACTTATTGCCAACGACACCGCGCCCGCACCTACGATACTGTGGGATACAACCGTCGCGCTATCGCCCGTGCAGGTGCTCAACGAGCGCATTTCGCTCGTAGCGGCATACCGCCCAACTCAACTGACAGTGCGCGTTTCCGATGCCACCAGCGGGCAAACTCTGGTTGAATTTACGCCGCTGCCCGCTGCGGCGATGCCGCTGCCCGCGCCAGCCAGCCCGGCCCTACCGCCAACGGAGCTGAGCAGCAATGAAGCACTCTTTCTGAACGGCCTGCACCTTGAGCAATATCGCCACGCGACATATGCGCCTGAACTCTACTACGAAGAAGCGCTGCGCCGGGATCCATTCGACAGCCGGTGCAACAATGCACTGGGGCTGCTGCTGTACCGGCGCGGCAAATTTGCCGAAGCTGAACAGTATTTTCGCACCGCCATTGCTCGCCTGACTGAGCGCAACCCCAACCCATATGATGGCGAGCCGTACTACAATCTTGGCCTGGTACTACGCATGCAACGTCGCTGGCAGGATGCATTCAATGCCTTCTATAAAGCTGCCTGGAACGCGGCCTGGCAGGATGTAACCTTCTTCGAGCTCGCGCGCCTGGCAGCACGGGCGGGTGACATTCCCCAGGCGCTTAACCTGGTCAACGATGCCTTACGTCGCAATTGGTCGCATCACCAGGCGCGCCACTTAAAAATTGCCCTGCTGCGCCACGGCGGAAAAACCGCCGCCGCCCTGGCCGAAGTTGCGGTGGCGCTTGACCTTGACCCAATGGATATTGGCGTGCAATGGGAACAGATACTGCTTACCAGCGAGCGGCAGCAGAGGGATGCTGCCGGTGTGCTAACCGCGCGCATGGTCACCGATATTGCGCTGGATTATATGCACGCCGGGCTGTTTGACGATGCTGCGATGGTGCTGCGGCTCACCGCCGGGCACGACCCACTGATGCACTATTTCCTGGGCTATGTCCTGCTCGAAGTGGGCAACACTGAAGAGGCGCATGCGTGTTTCCAGCAAGGCGCTAACTTATCGCCAGCTGGCTGCTTCCCACATCGGCTAGAAAGCGTGCTGGCCTTAGAAGCTGCAATTCGCATGAACCCACAGGATGCGCGCGCGCCCTATTACCTTGGTAACTTCTGGTATGCCCACCGCCGTTACGCAGAAGCGATTGCCTGCTGGGAACAGGCCACCGCGCTCGATCCCACATTCCCAACCGTCCAGCGCAACTTAGGGCTGGCCTATTTCAATAAGCACCACGATGCCGAGCGCGCCGCTGCTGCCTATGCCCGCGCCTTTGCGCTCGACCCGACTGATGCGCGGGTGCTGTTCGAGCTTGATCAGCTTGAGAAAAAACGCAACCGACCGCCAGCCGAGCGGCTGGCCCGGCTCGAAGCCTACCCGACACTGTACGCGCGCCGCGACGACCTGATGATTGAATATATTGCACTGCTGAACATGCTTGGCCGCCACGCCGATGCCGAAGCGGCATTGCTCGCACGCCAGTTTCACCCCTGGGAGGGCGGCGAAGGGAAAACAACCGGACAGTATATTGCAGCGCTCCTTGGGCAGGCCCGCGCGCAATTAACTCAAGGTGCATATATGCAGGCGCTGGCGCTGGCCGAGCGCGCACTGATATACCCACCAAACCTTGGTGAGGGCAAGCTGCCAGGCGCGCAGGAAAATAATGTGTTCTACACCCTCGGCTGCGCCTATGCTGGCCTCGGCCAGACGGTGCGCGCGCAGGCGGCATTCGAGCGGGCTGCAATCGGGCTGAGCGAACCAAACTCGGCGATGTATTATAACGACCAGCCGCCCGATATGATTTTCTATCAGGGTCTGGCGCGCCAGCAGCTGGGCCATACGACCGACGCAATACACATTTTCCAGAAACTGATTGACTATGGCGATACGCACATGCATGATCAGGTACAGATGGATTATTTCGCCGTATCGCTTCCAACCTTCCTGGTATTCGATGAAGACCTTGCGCAGCGCAACCAGATTCATTGCCATTACATGCGCGCGCTTGGCTACCTTGGGTTAGGCGATATGGCTACAGCACGAAGTGCCTTTGTCGCAACGCTCGCGCTCGATGCGAATCATCAGGGTGCGCTCTACCATCAAGCCCTTGCAGTGGAGGCAACCCTGTAGAAAAGCGCCACGTATGTTCAGTCAACGAGGACCTGTACGACGGCTTCCGGGCAGATTCTGCCATACTACCGCACTTGCACTGCTTGTGGTATTCGTGGCCGCGTGCCAAACCAGTGCCACAGTACCTGCTGCCTCTTCTTTGCCTACCGCCAACTCAGCTCCCACCACCGCTGCAATCGAAAGCCAGCCGATTGCTGGTGGCCCGACACTGTTACGCAGTAATATTGCATTACGTAAAGTTGCATTGGTCGAGGGCGGCAGTATTAAGCTGGCCCACAACCCAGCCGACAACAGCTTGTATATCTTGAACGCGCTGCATGGTTTGTATCGTGTCACGCTCAGTGACATCCCAACCACCAGCCTGGTTATCGATTCTACAGCGATCTTCACCGATGCTGTGCCTGCTGGCCTGGCAATTGCAGCTGATGGCACTATATTTGTATCGGGAAACCGTAAGGTACGAACGCTCTATACGCAAGCAATTATTCGCCGCGGCCGCCCCAACGGCGACAACGGCGTGCGCTGGAGCACATTAGCGACGACGGCACCCTACCCGCTCAGCGACACGCCCTTCGACCACCTTATCAATGGCCTGGCGGTCAGCCCCGACGGTCAATACCTCTATATCAATAGCGGCTCACGCACCGACCACGGCGAGGTTGAAACGAATCGCGGCAATTTCCCCAAGGTGCGCGAAGTGCCGCTCACCTCGGCAATCCTTCGCGTACCGACCAACGCTGAAAACCTGGTGCTTCCCAATGACGAAGCCGGGCTGCGACCGTACCTGTTTGCCGATGGCACGCGCAACTCATTCGACCCAGAATTCGCACCGAATGGCGAGCTGTTTGCTGGCGACAATGGCCCCGATGCCGATTACCCCGATGAGCTGAATTGGCTGCAGCAGGGGAAACACTATGGCTTCCCCTGGCGCTTCGGCCAACAAGATAATCCGCAACAATTTCCCACTTACGATAGCAGTAGCGATCGGCGACTACAGCCCGATTTCACTGCAGTGCAGATTGGTGCATATCACAACGATCCAAGCTTTCCCGCAGCGCCAGGGCCATTTACCGACCCGATTGCAAACCAGGGGCCAGCCGCAACCCAGTACCGCGCCGACGACGGCAGTGCCCACGACGCGGCCAGGGAGCATAAGTCGCTCTATAGCCTAACCCCGCACCGCTCGCCATTAGGGTTAGTGTTCGCCAGCGACCCAAGCATGCCCGCCGAGTGGCAAGGCAGCGACGCTACACTCAGCGCATTTCTGCTGAGCTGGGGCGCTGCCGGTGGCACACTCAGCGACCGTGGGCAAGACCTGCTGCACCTGGTGCTGACCAGGAATGGCAATAGCTACAGTGCAACAACAACACAGATTGCACGCGGATTTAAAAACCCAATTGATGCGGTGCTGCTTGGCAATCGGCTGTATGTACTGGAATTCAGTGGTGACAGCGCGCTATGGGTGCTTACGTTTCGGTAAAAACTCGTCACGTCGATGGTGGGCAACACGATATGTGCCTGGCTGTGCTAGGCATGGGATGAGTGTGACAATTATGGAATCGGAACTCGAACCAGATTTCCTGCAGCTACCACCGCCACCGCTAGAGTTACTCGCCGAATCTGCTTCTGGCAACCAGGTTTTCCAGGGTGTCATCGATACATTGAAGCAGCGCATCCGGCGCGGCGAATGGCTCCCAGGCGAACGCCTGCCCAGCATCAGCCGACTTGCAAAAACCCTCGAAGTCAGCACCGGCTCGGTGCGCGAAGCACTACGTTCGCTTCAGTCGATTGGGCTGGTGAAGATCGAACATGGCCGCGGCGTATTTGTGACTGGATGGCGCCCAACTACCGACATGGCTAGCCATTTTCAGAATGTCAATACCGGCATGATCGTTGCATTAGCCGAAACCCGCCGCATTCTTGAGCCTGAGCTGGCCGCGCTGGCTGCCGAACGCGGTACGGATGCAGAGCTGACCGAGATCCAGGCGCTGGCGAAAGATATGGAAGACAAGGCGCTCCAGGGCATTGATTTCGTTGTTCCCGATGTTCAATTTCACCAGCAGATTGCCCATGCTGCGCGTAACCCCATCATGTTTCGCATGATGGAAAGTATTAACGAGCTTTTCCTAGAAAGCCGCCAGCTAACATCGCTTGAACCGGGAATGACCGCGCGCGCGGTACGCTATCATTTGCTTATTGCCGAAGCCCTGCGCGACCGTAACGCTGCCCAGGCACGGCTGCTGATGCTGGCGCATATGAATGATACCTTAAGCAGCTTGCTGGCAGTTGAAGCACGCGGCGACTAATTCGCCGCTATAGCAGCGAGAAGAACGTATGCGAATCGCAGTCACCGGCGGAAATGGCGAGCTTGGCCGCACGCTCGGGCCATATTTGCTTGAGCAAAACCACGACGTGGTGAGTATCGATCGGGCGATGCCGCCCTTAGTTCCCTCGGCCCACCGCCAGGCCCAGCAAATTGTGGCCGATACCCGCGACTTTGGGCAGCTTGTGGGCAGCTTACGCGGCTGCGATGCGCTCATTCATCTTGCTGCGCACCGCGCGCCGGGCAGCGCGCCCGATACGGTGGTGTATGCCGACAATACGATTAGCAGCTACAATGCGCTCAGCGCTGCCGCCACGCTGGGCATCACACGCGTGTGCCTCGCCTCATCGATCAATGCAATTGGTGGAGCGTTCAGCCGTGCCCCACGCTACGATTACTTCCCGCTTGATGAGCAGCACCCGACCTACACGGAAGACCCATACAGCCTTTCCAAATGGGTACTTGAGCAGCAGGCCGACGCATTCGTGCGCCGCTTTGAAGCAATGCACATTGCTAGCCTGCGCTTCCACTGGCTGGTTGAAAGCCGTGAGCAAGCCGTTGAGCGCACCGCCCAGTTTGGCACTGGCGGTATTCGCCACCTGTGGGCCTACACCCTGCTGCGCGAAGCCGCCCGCGCATGCTTGCTCGCGCTCACCGCCGACTTTACCGGGCATCAGGTGTTTTATATCACTGCGCCACACACCGCTATGGACGTGCCATCGCGCCAGCTGGCACAAGCGCACTACCCAGGCACCCCGATTCGCGGCGAACTAGCTGGTACCGCAAGCTTCTTCGATTGCCGCAAAGCCGCACAACTGCTCGGTTGGGAACACGAACACTAAACAATGGCTGGCTTGTCCACATCTGTGGCCGTATCAAAGCGATGGAGCCATATTCATGCAGATTACTGACATCAAGCCCTACCCGGTATGGGTTGGGAACCGCAACCAGCTGGTGGTAAAAGTCGAAACGGATGAAGGCATTTACGGGCTGGGCGAATCGGGGTTGAGTGGACGCGAATTAGCAGTCATTGGCGCGCTTAACCACTTCCGCGAATTTCTCATCGGCCAAGACCCGATGGCGCGCGGTCGGATCTGGCAGGAGTTATACCGCGGCCAATACTTCGAGGGCGGGCGCGTGCTGCTCGCCGCACAGAGCGCGCTCGATCTGGCGCTCTACGACATTGCTGGCAAGGCGCTGGGTGTGCCGGTATATCAATTACTTGGCGGCAAACACCGCGAGAGTATTCCCTGCTTCGCCACCGCTAGCGGCGGCACCGGCGAACAGATGCTTGACAGCGTGCGCAACCTCTGGAAGCACGGCTGGAAAGTCATTCGTACCATGCCGCTGCTGCCCCAGCCGCCACACAGTCCGGACATTTTTGAGCCGCGCGAAAGTATTGCCTACACCGCGCATTGGCTCACGCGCGTGCGTGAAGAGCTAGGTAGCGAGCTGACGCTGGGCATAGACTACCATCACCGCCTCTCGCTGGCAGAAACCGCCTCGTTCTGCCAGCGCCTGCCCGCCGGTACGCTCGATTTCATCGAAGAGCCGATTCGCGACGAGACCCCCGAAGCGTATGCCGCACTGCGCAAGCAAACGCCCATTCCATTCGCGGTTGGCGAGGAATTCGCCAGTAAATGGCAGTTCTTACCTTTCATCGAGCGCCACCTGACCGATTTTGCGCGCATTGATATCTGTAATGTCGGCGGGTTCACCGAGGCGATGAAGGTGGCGGGCTGGGCCGAGGCACACTACATCGACCTGATGCCGCACAACCCGCTTGGCCCGGTCTGTACCGCTGCCACCATCCAGCTCGCTGCGGCAACACCAAACTTCGCCTGGCTAGAAGTGCGCGTAACGCAATCGGAAAACCTATACTATGGCAACAATGGCATCAATGATGCCGACTTGCTGTTTCCAGTACAGCCGCGCCTCGATGGCACGAGCTTTCCGGTGCCAACCGCGCCCGGCCTGGGTGTTGAGTTCGACGAGGCGCTGGCGCAGCAGCATAGCTGGAAATTCTGGGAGGCACCACACTTCCGTCGTAATGACGGCTCGGTGACCAACTGGTAAATGTTGATTCGTACATAGGAGAACGGTATGGCTTCTGAACCACAGCTGGTGCTGGTGGGCGGCTATGCGCCTGCTGCGCAACCGGGCATATTGTTCTGTACCTTCGACTCCGCACATGGTGTCCTGACGAAGCGCAGTGCGGCGGCTGGTATTACCAATCCGTCGTTCCTGGCCCTCCACCCAAACGGCGAATGGCTGTTCAGTGTGAGCGAGACCAGCGCCGCCGATGGCACACCCGGTGGTGTCGCGGCGCTACGGTTGGCGCGCACAACCGGCACATTCACCCTGACGAACACCCAGCCGAGCGGCGGCGATTGGCCCTGCCACCTGTGCCTCGATGTAAGTGGCCGCTGGCTAATTGTGTCGAACTATGGCAGCGGCAGCGTTCGCGTTTTCCCAATTGGTGCCGATGGCGCACTGGGCGAAGCCACCGACCATGTACAACACCAGGGCCGCGGCCCCAACGCCCAGCGCCAGGAAGGGCCGCACGCGCACTCGGCCACCCCCATGCCCGATGGCGAGCAGCTGCTGGTGGCCGATTTAGGCACCGACCAGCTGATGATGTACGAGCTTAACGCCGACGATGGCACACTGGCCCGCACTGGCGCGGTGATCGTACCCGCCGGAGCTGGCCCACGACACATCACGTTTAGCGCCGACGGTCGGCAGCTCTTTGTTGCGACCGAGCTAGGCAATACGGTGGTGCGCTATCGGTACGATGCCGCCAACGGCACATTCGCCATACAGCAAGAAATAAGCACCGTGCCTACTGACGCGCCCACCAGCTATGTTGCCGATATTCACCTTTCGCCTGATGACACGCGCCTGTATGTCTCGAATCGCGGGCATAACAGCATAGCCACCTACACAATTGGCCCCGATGGCGCGCTAGCACTGGCCGGAGTCACGCCTTGTGGCGGCGACTGGCCGCGCAATTTTGCAGTTTCGCCCGATGGTTGCTGGCTGCTGGTTGCCAACCAGTACAGTGGGGATATTGCCGTATTACCTATTGACGCGAATGGCCTGCCCGGCCCGGCAATAGCACAGATACCGGTGCCAGACGCATCATTTGTACAGTTCATTTAGCATCATTGTCGCAGCGCATAGGAATGGGAACCACAAGAGTATGACCGAGCAAACCGCTACACGCCGCTTCGATGTGGTAAGCCTGGGCGAGTCGATGCTGCGCCTGCGCGTGCCAATCGGTGCGCGGCTCGACGCTGCCCAATCGCTCGACCTGGCGATTGGTGGCGCGGAAGGCAATGTGTGTGTCGCACTGGCCCGCCTGGGCCGCCGCACTGGCTGGGTCGGGCGGCTACCCGAGCACGCGCTGGCCCAGGCGATTATGCGAACCTACCGCGCCGATGGCGTCGATGTGTCGGCGGTGCGGCGCGTACCCAATGAACGCCTGGGCACCTACTTCATCGAATACGCGACTCAGCCGCGCGCCATTCAGGTGATTTACGATCGCGCCGATTCGGCAGCCGCCCACATGACGGTCGATGATGTCGACTGGTCATATCTGCTTGATACGCGGATCCTGCACCTGACGGGCATTACTGCCGCCCTGAGCGACAGCTGCTATGCCGTTTTGGCCGAAGCAATCCACCGCGCCCGCGCGGCTGGCGTGCTGGTAAGCTTCGATGTAAACTACCGCGCCCGCCTGTGGGATGCTGCCACGGCCAGCGCCCGCCTGCGCCCACTAATAGCCAGCGCCGACCTGCTGTTCTGCAAGAGTAGCGACGCGAGCCTGCTGTTCGGCTGTACCGGCGAGCCGCACGACCTGCTGCAAGGGTTACAGCAACTGACTGCAGCCCCGGCGATTATTAGCACCTTCGGCGAGCATGGCGCGGCAGGGCTGGTCGGCGATAGTTTTATTCGCCAGCCAGCGCTGCCGGTACAGATTGTTGACCGCATTGGTAGTGGCGATGCGTTTGCGGCGGGCGTGCTCGATGGCTGGCTCGATGGCGATGGCAATAACATTGCTGCGACCCTACGCGAAGGGTTGCGCCGGGGTGTGGCCCTGGCGGCGATTGCGCTTTCGCAGTATGGCGATTGTGTGCTGACCAGCCGGGCCGAGCTTAATACAGTGATGAGCCAGCAGCGCGGCGACATTGCCCGCTAAGCCAAGCAGGCAGGCAGAATAAAGGAAACAATATGAACCCGATCGACCAGATTCTTGCGGCCAAGATCGTCGCTATTGTGCGGCTTGATGCCTACGAGCGCGCGGTGGAGGTGGCGCAGGCGCTGGTAGCAGGCGGCGTGAATGTCCTCGAATTTACCCTCACTGGCACTGGCGCAATCGAAGCTATCACTGCCGTGCGGCAAGCTCTCGGCAAAGCCGCGTGCGTAGGAGTTGGCACAGTGCTACGCCCCGAAGAGGCGATCAGCGCGATCGATGCCGGTGCGCAGTTCGTGGTTACCCCGGCGCTGCGCAAGCCAGTCATTGCTGCGTGCGTGAACCGGAACGTGCTGGTGCTGTCGGGCGGCTTCACCCCAACCGAGCTGCTTGAAGCGCACGAAGCCGGTGCCGCGCTGGTGAAGCTGTTCCCGGCGCGATTGGGTGGCCCGAATTATCTCAAGGATGTGCTGGCACCGTTGCCATTTCTAAAAATAGTGCCAACCGGCGGCGTCAGCGCGGCAAATGCGCGCGAGTTTCTGGCAGCGGGGGCGGTTGCGCTGGGCATTGGCGGCAACCTGATCGCTAAACAGGCGGTTGCCGCTGGCGCGTTCGACCAGATCACTGCGGCGGCGCGCGAATGTGTAATTGCTGTGCGCGAGTAATCGCCACGGCCAGTTGGCAAGGAGAGATATGTATGTGCTACGACGACAATGCCCGCCCGCCCGAACCACCCGGCAGCGCTCGCGCAACCCAGAGCCAGGATCTGGTACTCACCGCCGCCGACGGCAACCAGTTCGCAGCGTTTCTTGCGCTGCCCGAGCAGCCTGCCCGCGCCCATGTCCTGATCTTCCCCGACATTCGCGGCCTACACCAGTTCTACAAATCGCTGGCAGTGCGCCTGGCCGAACAGGGGATTGCCGCGATTGCAATGGATTACTTTGGCCGGACAGCTGGCCTGACCTCCCGTGACGATTCATTCGAGTTTATGCCGCATGTCCAGCAACTTACGCTCGAAGGAACCTTTGCCGATGCAACTGCTGCGCTGGCACAGCTACGCGCCAGTGGTGGTTCAGAGCACCCGCAGTTCTCGCTGGGCTTTTGCCTGGGCGGCACATTTTCGTTTCTGGCGGGCATGGAACCTCTCGACCTGACGGGCGTTATTGCCTTCTATGCTGGCATGGCGCGCAGTATTGGCGGGCGCGGCACACTGCTTGAGCGCGCTACCGAGCTGCGATTGCCCGCGCTTGGCCTGTTTGGCGGTGCCGACCAGGGTATCCCCACCGAGCAGGTACACACGCTCGACACTGCGCTTGATGGCACCGGCGTTGAGCACGAGATCGTTATTTACTCGGGCGCGCCACATAGCTTCTTCGATCGGCGTGCCACCGAGTTTGCCGAGGCTTCGGCTGATGCCTGGCAGCGCGTATTGGGCTTTATTGATGCCCATGGCGGCGCACAATCGCGGGCCTAGTATTGCCGTGCGGGAATAATAGAGGTATGTGATGGCACTCACCCATACCGCCTTTGGCGATGCCCAGGGCCAGCCGATTGAGTGTTATACCCTACAAAATGCGCAGGGTATACTGGCCGAAATCATCACGTATGGCGGTGCTGTGCGGCGGCTGTGTACACCCGATCGCTACGGACAATTGGGCGATATTGTGCTGGGCTTTGAGCAGATTGAGCAGTATCTCAATCCACAGCCCTACTTTGGCGCGCTGATTGGGCGCTATGGCAATCGCATCGCCAATGGCACCTTCATGCTCAACGGCCAGCGCTATACACTCGCGCAGAATAATGGCGCGAACAACCTCCACGGTGGGCCAATTGGCTTCGATCGGGTCGTGTGGCAGGCCGAGCCGCGCGCCCAGGGCGACGCGCCAAGCCTGGCGCTGCACTATACCAGCCCGCATGGCGATCAGGGCTTTCCTGGCACACTTCTGGTCACGGTCGTCTACACGCTCGCCGCCGATAATACCTTCCACATCGACTACACCGCCACAACCGACCAGGACACTGTAGTAAATCTCACGAATCACACCTACTTCAACCTGGCGGGCGGCGGCGACATTCTGAATCATCAGCTTACCCTGCCAGCCGCCTGCTTTGTGCCGGTATCGTCAGCACTCATTCCAACCGGCAAACTGCAACCCGTCGCGCACACGCCAATGGATTTCCGCAGCCCACAGCGCATTGGCGAGCGCATTGGCAGCGCAGACGCACAGATCCACGCGGCGGGCGGCTACGACCATACCTGGGTTATTGATCGTACTACTGAGGGCTTAGCGCTGGCCGCCCACCTCGCCGACCCGCACAGTGGGCGCGTGCTTGCGGTATATACCACCGAGCCGGGCGTGCAGTTCTATTCGGGTAATTTCCTTGATGGCACACTGGTGGGTAAGTACGGCGTGCGCTACCATAGCCATGCCGGGCTGTGCCTCGAAACCCAGCACTTCCCCGATTCGCCAAATCAGCCGCAGTTCCCCAGCGCCGTGCTGGGCCCAGGCCAAACCTACCGTAGTCGCACGGTGTGGCATTTCCTGGCCGAATAGCGCTACAATCGGCACTAATGCTTGCCCCATCGCCTGCCCGTGAATGCACGGGGTAGGCGTTTTTGTGTGGCTATAGCGCGGCAAAGCGGTCGGCAGAAGTTGTTTGTAACGCCTGGAATTTAGCCTGGCTACCCACTGCTCTAAATCCCACACAAGTTCCAGCACTTCTCCATCAGTCCTCCATACTTTACCAATATACTAAAGCCATCGAACAAAAGCACAGCTGCTCAGAGTGAGCAGGGTGCAACATATAAGGAGAAAGCAATGAAAACGCGTATATTCGTAGCCCTTGGCGTCATCGCCATAGCCGTAATGTTAGTCGTTAGTTTCGCACCGGCAGTATGGGCACAAGGCCCAGGAAGTGGGGCCGGTATGGGTCAGGCACAAGGGCGCGGGCGGGGTAACGACCAGGGAATGGGACAAGCGCGCGGCGGTAAGGGCAACCCGATGGGCGGCGCAGAGCAATCGCTCGTGGGCGTAGCCGCGCAGCAGCTGAGTATGGAACGAACCGATCTGGTGGCGCAACTTCAGGGCGGCAAAACGATTGCCGATGTTGCCAAGGAAAAGAATGTTGCGCTCGACACCATCGTCAATGCCTTCGTCGCAACCCGCCAGGAACGCCTGGCCCAGGCAGTCGCCAATGGCACTATGACCCAGGCTGAAGCCGATGGTCGGCTTGCGGCAGCGCGAGCAACCAGCACCGCCCGCTTAAGCCAGCCCTGGTCGCCACAGCAGGGAGTTGGTTCCGGCCACGGCAGCGCAGGCGGTAACTGCGACAACGCGGGCAATGGGCCAATGCGCAACCACTAGCACATAGATGTACCTGCACGTAGTATGCAATGCAGTGACACCAGCTTGGGAGGCTGGTGTCACTGCATTGTACAGCGTTATGTAACGCTCGGGAGCTGCGCCGCATCTCATAATTAGAATGTTCTTCATTGCTATTCGATGTGCTTGCGGCAGCAACAAAGACGCGAAAACCAATCGCACCCTGCGTGTACAGTGAGGGATCACATGAGTCAACGCATTTTAGTTGTCGATGACGATAAACATATTGTTCGGCTGGTGCAATCATACCTGGAACAGGCTGGGTATCAGGTGCTAACAGCATTTGATGGGGCAGCTGCACTGCGCGTGATTCGCACCGACCGCCCCGACTTGGCAGTGCTCGATGTCATGCTGCCCGACCAGGATGGCTGGGCGATTACCCGTGCCGTGCGCAGCGATGCCAATATGGCAAATCTGCCAATTATTATGTTAACTGCGCGCGTTGAGGAAACCGACCGCATCATTGGCCTTGAGCTTGGCGCCGACGATTACGTGCCAAAACCCTTCAACCCGCGCGAGCTGGTTGCGCGGGTGCGGGCCGTTTTGCGCCGCAGCGGCAGCACCCCCACAGCAGCACACGTCCTCGAACAGCATGGGCTACGGCTCGACCTCGATCGCCACCGCGTCACGCGCGACGGCCAGCTAATCGATGTCACACCAACCGAATTCGATCTGCTCAAAGTGCTGATGGAATACCCCGGCCATGCGTTCACCCGCGCCGAGCTAATTGAAAAGGGGCTTGGCTACACCTACGACGGCCTCGACCGCGGCATTGATAGCCATATTAAAAACCTGCGTAAGAAAATCGAACCCGACCCGATCAACCCGATCTACATCGAAACCGTCTATGGAGTGGGCTACCGCCTGGCAATGGCATAAACAATGAATAAACTCTGGATTCAACTGACGGTTGCTTTTGGCCTGGTAACGCTCACGGGTGTGCTCATCGTAGCGCTACTCACGAACATGCAGGTCAGTAGCGAATTTCGCAGCTTTGTGGCCCAGAGCCAGGTACAAGGCTCGCCGCTGCTCAGCGAATTGAGCGATTATTACGCGCAGCACGCCAGCTGGCAGGGTGCCGAAACGCTCCTGCGCGAGTTCACCGCCACGCGGCGCGGCGCAATCGGGCGCGGCGGCCCGAGCATTGTGCTAGCCGATTCTAGCGGGCACATCATCTATAGCGATACCCCAAACCAGGTAGGCACCACCCTCGCGCCCGCCGACCGGGCGGCGGCAACTGCCATACCAGCGAATGGGCAAACGGCAGGCTACCTGCTGATACGCGCTGGCGCAGGGGGCGCGATGTCGCCCGCCGGGCAGCAATTCCTCGCGCGGGTGAATCGCTCGTTGCTACAGGCTGGCGTACTTGCCGGTGTCCTGGGGCTGATCCTGGGATTGATCATTGCGCGTAATCTCGCCGCGCCGCTCAGCCGTCTTTCAACCGCTGCGGGCCAGGTGGCGCAGGGAAAATTCGACCAGCGCGTACCCATCGCCGGGGCCGCTGAGGTAGCCGATGTCGCGCGTGCATTTAATGATATGGCTGCCGGGCTGCAGCAATCCGAGCAGCTGCGCCAACATATGATCGCCGACATTGCCCACGAGCTGCGCACGCCCTTAACCGTAATTCAAGGCAACCTGCGCGCTTTACTCGACGATGTGTACCCACTTGAGAAGGGCGAAATAGCGACGATTTATGATGAAACCATTGTGCTTAACCGGCTGGTGAGTGATTTGCGCGAGCTCGCCAAGGCCGAAGCGGGCCAGCTTGAGCTGCACATGCACCCGCTCGACACATCAGCGCTGTTACGCAGTGCGCTTGCGCCCTTCGAGGTGAACGCAGCGGCTCAGGGCATTGCCATAGCAACTCAACTGCCTGCCACCCTGCCAACTGCCCAGGCCGACCCCGAGCGCGTGCGGCAGGTGCTGCGCAACCTGCTGGCGAATGCCTTACGCTATACCCCGGCTGGCGGCACTATTACACTCAGTGCTGCACAAGCGGCCAACGCCGGCTGGCTGCGGGTTGCCGTGTGCGATACAGGCGCAGGGATTGCCGCCGCCGACCTACCTCACGTCTTCGAGCGATTCTGGCGCGCGGATCGTTCGCGCTCGCGCGATCAGGGCGGGGCTGGGCTGGGGCTAGCCATTGCAAAACAGATCGTTGAAGCCCATGGCGGGCAGATCGGTGCCACCAGTGAGCCTAGCCAGGGGAGTGAGTTTTGGTTCACGCTGCCGATTGCGGATATGTAGAACCACATTCCTCCAACGCTTCTGCCCACACTAATGCAAAAAGGCAGCCTCACTCAATAGCATTACGTAAGGCTGCCCTTCACCTACATCCTACAGTGTTTATCCTCAATCGGTAGTAAGCTATATACCCGCCCTGCTGTTACGCATGCTCATACCCAACAACCCGCTGCCCAGTGTTCACAATCACGAGATCGTTCACAACCGTAACCGGGAATTGATCGAGATTACGCGGTGCTGGCCCGCGCACGTACTGGCTGTTGCGCTCGAAGGTTGAGCCGTGGCATGGGCAAATAAAGCGCTTTTCCGATACAATATAGGGCACCAGACAGCCAAGGTGGGTGCACACCTGGTAGATCGCAATCAGGTTTGCCGTGTTCACCAAACCATCGGCATTTGGCGCTGGCTGTACCGATGCATCGGGCGCAACTTTCACAACATAGAATTTACCATCCGCAATTAATACCGGCGCGTCGTCAATCTTAAAAGAACTCGCTGGCTGGGTTAGCGTAAACGCACCGCCAAATGTTCCTGCGGGAATGCGCGGGTACGCAAAGCCGCCGCTGATGGGGTAGCTCTTCGCGCCTGTAGCAGCATTAAGTGTCGCAGGCAAAAGCTTGCCAACCAGTAGATCGCTGGTTGGATCGGGCGATGTCAGTGTTACAATCCCGCCAGCCGTAAACAACGCCGCCGACCCTGCCAGGGCATAGGCTAAAAACTCACGGCGGCTGGAACCAGGCGTAGCTGGCGCAGCACCGGCCGCTACCTGCACGCGGCGACCCGCGTTATATCGCACACTCATCACTTACTCCTTTCGTCGCGCCGCCACTATAGCGCGTGACGATCTCCAAATACATAGGCTCCTTTCCTATCTTGAAGGCACTCGCGCTAACGGCTAGCAAGATTAGCAGCGACCAAGATTGGATCCCATACCGGCGCAAACGGCGGGGCATAGCTTAAATCCAACTCAGCCAACTGCTCCGTTGTCCAGCCCGCATGCAGCGCCGCCGCCAGCGTATCGATCCGCTTGGATACACCTTCGCGGCCAACGATCTGGCCACCCAGAAGCTTGTGTGTGTCCTGCTCGAATACAAGCTTGACATGAATAGGCTGGTGCCCCGGCATATAGTGCGCGCGCGAATTGGCCGTTGCCACAACGCTGGCGGCGTTATACCCTTCGGCACGAGCGCGCAGTTCCGAAAGCCCAGTACCCGCAGCATGCAGGTCGAATACTTTCACAACCGATGTTCCAACGATGCCGCCAAAGCGCTCGTCGCCGCCAGCAGCATTAGCCCCGGCAACTTTACCCTGCTTATTGGCAGTGCTGCCGAGCGGCACATAGGCTGGTCGGCCCATTACCAGATGCTGCGCCTCGGCAACATCGCCTGCGGCCCAGATACCGGTAATATTTGTGCGCTGATGATCATCAACTGCCACCGCACCGGTTGGGCCAAGGGCGATGCCAGCGGCCCGCGCCAGCCCAACACTAGGCTTCACGCCAACGCTCACAATCACAATATCGGCGGCAATATGCTGGTCGCCTGCCAACACTTCGCGCACCCGCTCGCTACCAGCAAATGCCTCAACCGCGCAATCCAGCCGAACATCAACCCCTTGGGCGGTCAGCTCAGCCTGAATATGGGCTGCCATCTCAGCATCGAGGGTTGGCAACACTTGGCCGGTCGCCTCAAGCAATGTAATATGCATATGATGTGCTGCGAGCGCTTCTGCCAACTCCAGGCCAATATAGCCACCACCAACAATCACTCCACGTTCTGGGCGGTGCTCGTCGATCCATTGGCGAATCGCAACCGCATCTTCAACTGTGCGCAAGGTGAAGATGCCCGGCAATTGCAGCCCCGCTAGCGCTGGGCGCGCCGAGGCACCACCAGTCGTCAGAATCATGCGATCCCATTGGTCGGTAAATTCGTGCCCAGTATCCAGGTTGCGAACCACCACCGTTTGTGCGGCGGAGTCGATCGCCAACACCTGGTGCTTCACATGGGCGGTAATGCCCTGTGCAGCGAATTGCGCGGGTGTGCGCACAATAACATCGTTAATCTGCGGGATTTCACCTTTGATAAAATAAGGAAAGCCGCATGAGCCATAGCTGACAAAGCCCGACTGCTCGTAAACGATAATATCTAGCTGTTTGTTGGTGCGCCGCGCTTTAGCCGCCGCGCTCATCCCGGCAGCCACGCCGCCAACCACAATCAATCGTTCAGGCATCCTCAGCACCTCCTGCTGCAAGGTTTTACCGGCGGTTCAGCATCACGCGCCTGGCTCGGGCGAAAGCAGCTCGGCGGTGTAGGTAACCTCAATATCGGGCGAAAGCGAAGCGCGCACCGAGCAATATTTGTTTAACGACAGATCAATTGCGCGATCAAGTCGTTCCTGGCTTAGCGTACCCGCCTGCACCTGGAAGCGCAGATGAATATGCTGGTACGCCCACGGTGGGTCAGCAGCCTGGTCGGCGGTAACTTGCACCGCTAGCCGCACCAGCTGCGCGCGCTGTTTCTGAAGAATTTCAACGACATCGTGCGCGGCGCACGCCGCCAACGATATCAGTAGCGTTTCAGAAGGCTTGACACCAACATCGCTTGGTGGCGAAAGCACCATGCTGTGCCCGGCGCTATCAACTCCCAAGAAACGTTGTCGCTCGATCCAGGTTAAATCAATCTGTGCCATGAAGAAACCCCTTATAATTTTTCAGCGATTACCCAAACTGCGAATTTGCCATCGCGCTCAACCCGCACGCGCCCACCACACGCTATAACCATTGCGCTTATTTCATCGGCGGTGGCGAAATAACTGCCCATCAGGGCCAGGCGTTCGGCCAGCGCCACCAGCTTCACCACAGCAAGCGCAATATCCGGTTCCTCGATCACCAAACGACCACCCGGCTTTACTACGCGCACCAGCTCACCAATAGCGGCGCGCTGGTTAGCGAAGTGATGCAGCGCATCGACCACCACAACCCGATCGAATTGATCATCAGCGAAGGGTAGCCGGTTCACATCACTCTGTAGCGCGCTCAAGCCCTTTGCCTGCGCCTGGCGTAACATTGGCTGCGAACGATCGAGCAGCACGACATTCCCAGCAAACGGCCGTAGCTGGTACGTGATGCGGCCGGTTCCGCCGCCAGCATCAAGCAGCCAGCCATTAGTTGGCAGCGCGAGCAATGCGTGCAGACGCGCGGGGTCGGGTGGCGCAATCAGCCGATCGTAGAGGGGTGCCAGCGCATCAAAATGTTCAATCACGGCTCGATCCTCGCGCGCATTCCACTATGCTGCCCAAAACGCCCGCCCGACAGGCGAAATAACAGATAATCCCAACTATTACCTAGCAAGTTCCCGACCCAGATTATGCGCAACACGCGCTCCATTGCAGCCGCCTGCGCCAGGCCATACACCGCCACCAGCTGGTTATAGTCCTCGCCAGTCGCCCCGCCCGCTTCGGCCCACCGCTGCGCATAAATCAGCGCAGGCAATTCGGCTGTGGGTACATGGTGCAGGTTGCCACCCAATAACAACGCTATTTCATCGGGAGGCAGCCCATTGAGCTGGGCAGCCTGCGCATGAAAGCGAGCGCAGTAGTGGCATTGATTGACAGAAGTAACTACCAGCATCAGCCGCTCACGCAGCGCTGTGCTCACAGGCGCGTCGGGGTGGCCGCGCTGTGCAACGATTTGGCGTAGATCGTGCCAGAGCTGCGCGGCATTATGGTAATACCGCCGCCGAAATGCAGAAGCTGAATGCGCCACCTTACGACCTCACCTGTACGCGATCAGCCCAAGCTGGAAAACCAGGTATTGAAGCTACCGTCATCACTATTAGCGGCGTGTTGCTGGTGACCGTGGGCGCGTGCTAATACCGAATATTCGATAGAGCGGGCAAAAGCCAATTGCACCAGTTGCAAGCATAAGCAAGCCAGCTATGCCTGCAATAATCTGCCAGATCCCGGTAAGCGTAAACACCAGTGCAAACAATACTAACCCAACAACGATGCGAATCCCGCGATCGAGGCTGCCTTCGTTTAACGATAACATCTTACAACTCCTTAGCACACATTACTCCACATCTATTTGATGCACCTCGCGCCAGCGGGTTACATGCCCCACGAGAAAAGCAAATTCGTGGGCGGCGTTGCCTTGCCGAACCGCACGATCAACACGCTATGCGCCGGACTTGGTGTAACACATACCTGTAACGCTAGCGTATCGATCTGCATCAAACGCATAGCCGGTGCGACCTGTGTAGCACTGGTACTGGAGAAGTCGCCTGAACGAAAGAGATCGTATGATGAAGCGAACATTGTGGATGTTACTCGCAAGCCTACTACTGCTAGCGGCATGTGGCAATCAGCCTGCCCCGGCAGCAATAGCTCCTGCTGGGGCAGCAGTGACCAACATCACCGTACAGGATTTAAAAACACAGCTCGGTGGCAAGGAGCATATCTTTTTGCTCGATGTCCGCTCAGCCGAGGAATACACCAATGATGGACATGTTGCCGGTTCAACCCTTATCCCTTTGCCCGACTTGGCTCGCCGTGCCAGCGAGCTGCCGACCGATCGACCGATCGTGTGTATCTGTCGTTCGGGCAACCGCAGCACCACGGCATGTAACCAGCTGGCGAACCAGGGCTTTACTCAGCTGCGCAACGTGCAAGGCGGCATGATCGCATGGGGCCAGGCCGGGTACCCAATTGCCTATGGGCAATAGTACCAAATCTTGTTGAATACATGTATCAGGCACGACGTATGACGCACGACAAAGCCAAATACTAAGTGCAAAGAGATGCTGCTTGGGCAAGCAAAAGTCCTATCATTATAAAACGTTGTGGGGGTGGTTGTACCACCCCCACAACGTGTCACAGGATAAAATCTATGAACGCGGCACACGGCCACGCGGCGTGAACCCTCAGCCAACGGGGCCACAGGCTGGTGCAGTGCTATCGGTGCCGCTACTCCCACTGGTGGCAAACAGCGAAAGCGCACGCTTAACCGACATGCTTGCACAGCGCGGGCACACGACCTGATCGGCATTGCTCATACTGCGTACCAGCTTCTCGAAATGTTCGCCGCATGCCTGGCAGGTATATTCGTATAATGGCATTCGTTACGTACCTCGTTACACTGAATGAGACACAGGCTCAGCAACCACTGGCAGCTGATTCAATGCACGTTGCAAACGTGCCCGAACCTCCACCGCCAGCTCAGCAAGGTCGGCGCGCTGAACCAGCGAAAATTGCGCCTCAGGGTCGATGGCCGAAACAGTGACGCCCTGGCCTTGATCGGCATAGACAATAACGTTACAGGGCAATAGCAGGCCAATCTCTGGTTCAGCGGTAAGTGCACGATGCGCCAGCGGTGGGTTGCACGCGCCCAGAATGACATAGGGCGGCATATCGGCACCAAGCTTCTGTTTTAATGTCGCCTGGACATCGATGCTCGTTAATACGCCAAAGCCCTCGGTTTTGAGCGCGGCTGTCACCGCTTCCACAGCTTCGGTGTAAGCAAGCGGTGTAGTAATGCTAAATCCATATGTATGCTGATGCATCGAATATTGCTCCTTCCCCAGGTGGCCCAGCTTAGTGCTGATGCGACATCGTCTCTTCCGGCACGTTCGCCTGGCTGGCAATATTCCGACCAATACCAAGCAGCTGATAGAGCGGGCAATAGCCAAGCGCCGACGTCGCTAGAAAGATCAAGCCAATACCGCCGACAATAATCGTCCAGATACCGTGCAAGAAAAACAGCGCCAGTACCGCCAGCGGAGCCACCAACATCAGCCGAATATCACGATCGCGGGTGCTCATATTTTCGCGAAACATTCCCAGCTTCCTTTCCATATACACGCTAACCTGTTTCCATATATGAGATGCCGCCTGGCAGCAAAAGGTTACATGCTACAGCTGTGATTTTTAGGAACTTTATTCCGCGCAAAGGCGAAAGTTCCAAACCAAGGCCTGCTATCATTCGGGTAACCCTTGTACAGCGCTGTTTGCCAGGCTCTATGTAACCTGCGTATTCTGTAGTGCATCAATTTGGTAACAGGCTAAGTATCTCTTCCCATAGACGGTGGCGAATGTCTTTCGCCATCAATCGACAAGCAGCACCCAGCGCAGTACAATGTGCGCAAGCACATACTGCGCCGGGCCGCAGTGGCCTACGCGAATGGGGAGAACGATATCGTGCCTGGACCAACGATTGATCTACAAGTATACCCAAATGAGGCCGCGCTGCTCGAAGGGTTACGCGCGGGTGAACCCGATGCCTGTACTTGCATGGTAAAGCGTTTTGCTCCACTGATCTATACCAAAGCGCTGCGCATGCTTGGCGATGCCGATGAGGCCGAAAATATTTTGCAACAGACCTTCATCAAAGCGTGCGATAAATTTACGAGCTTTGAAGAGCGCAGCGGGTTAGGTACCTGGCTCTATCGCATCGCTACCAATGAAGCACTGATGCAGCTGCGCCGACGCGAATATACCGATACAATTGAAACCCTTGATGAAGCTATTCAACCCGCTGATTTGCCACAAAACCTGCAGGCCTGGCCGATTGATCCGGCCGGCGCTGTGTTGAATGATGAACTGCGTAGCCAGCTAGAGCAAGCACTTGCCGCGCTCCCTGAGAGCCTACGCATTGTGTTCAGGCTGCGCGAGCTCGATGGGTTGAGTACTGAAGAAGCTGCCGCAGCATTAGGGCTGGGCGAAAGCGCCGTGAAAGTTCGGCTGCACCGCGCGCGTTTGCGACTGCGCGAGCTACTGGCCGATTACATGGCTGGGGAGGGCACAAACGTATGAGCAATACCCATACGCACGATAATTTCACTCGTTGCCAACAGCTCCTTGGGCAGCTCAATGAGTATGCCGATGGCGAGCTTGCCATAGATCTATGCCACGAGCTTGAGCTGCATCTCACCGATTGCACCGATTGCAAGATCGTGTTCGATACACTCACCAAAACGATTAAACTGTATCATTTGCTTGATGAAAACCCAGAAGCGATACCAGCGGGTGTTGAGGAGCGGTTATTGCGGCGCTTAAATCTCGTAAGCTCATAGCGGTGCGCTGTCGTAGCAAAAAAACGAAACCAGGCGGGCTGCCCGACCCGCCTGGCATCGTGAAGGAGGGAGAAAGGTCGCCCTGCCAAACTTCCCGCACCGCAGCTTGCAAGTTGTTTGACATCGCACGGGTATTATTGAGCCGCTAGCTGAAGTTGAAGTGAGCCGAAGATAAAGTATAGATGAGAGCCTATAGCTCAGCGTAACCCGCTAATTCAACCACCGAAGATGGCGTAGTATCGCGAAAACGGCTCACACTAATGCGCCTGAGCAGCACCAACGACACTCCTAACGCCAGTGCTTCAATCAGAAAGACGGTTGTGTACGCGGCCAGGGTGTTGCCCGTCAGCGCCTTAATCCCATCGCGCACTACACCGCTCAACAGCGTGCCGCAGAAACGCGCCAGCGCATCGGCCATCCCCCAGGCACCAATAAACGCCCCAACCTTCCCGGCGATCGTCATATCGAGCATGAGCGAAATATTCGTTGCAGTAGAAATGCCACTGCCAAAACCGAAAATAATGAGGGCAACCATCAGCAGCGACTTGATACCCATCAGGCCGCTCAGCGCAATCAGCACCAAGCCTGCGGCAGCAATAACGCCACCAATTGCCGCCGCGCGTCCCTTCCCAACCCAGCGAATGAGCCGGTTAGTGAGCAGCAGCGCTACCAACAGGGCAATGCCCCAAATACTGGTGTACTCGGTAGTGCGACTAACGGGTACGCCAAAAACATCGGCAGCATAGGGTTCGAGCAGCAAATCTTGCCCAAGCAGTGCGATCAGCAACACCACCAGATAGACAAAGAACAGCCGCGCCTGGGGGTTCGTACCAATCATACGCAGCATCGCCGGGAAAGACTGGCGCTCGCCGGTGTGCGCGCTGCCACCGCGCCGTTCGAGCCCAAACAGCCCAAGTAAGCCGAGCAGAACAGCTACCGCCGATACACCATAAAACACACGATACAGCGCGGCAATACCTTCCGCGCTTAGCGGGTTCGCACTATACGGTCGCAAAAAGCGCGCCACAACAATGGCGGTGACAATCACACTGGTGATCAGCATAAACCACATCACGCCAACCGTGCGGGCGCGGTGCTCTTCACCTGCCAGGTCGGTTGCGAGCGACAGGTACGAAACCGTAGCGAAATTAAAGCCCATGCCCCACGCGCCAAAGGCCAGCAGGCCAAGCGGTAAACCCAGCGCCATGTTGCTATGCATAAGGAAGGCTGCGCTGGGAGCCAATGCTGCACCGCCGGCACACATCAGCAGCCCAAGCAAAATATACGGCGAGCGCCGATACCCATACAGCGGATGCTGATCGGAATACGCGCCGATCCATACCTGAATTGGCGAAAATACATAGGGTAGCGATACCAGGATTGCCACTAAGGTAGCCGCCAATCCCAGCTCGCTAATCATGATGCGATTGAGCGTACTATTGATTGGCACCAGCGTCATGGCTACCGCCATGTGCAGCATACCCAGGCGCACAATTTTGGTGAACGGCATAGTTACGATAATACTTTCACTTCAGAACTTTCACTACTCGGCGGCGCTCAGCAACAACTTTGCCTGCGGGCGCGGCTACAGCACTTTCGTCACATCCAACCAGCCTGGGCGATCCGTATTCGCCGCTTCGATCGCCGACTGTGAGCCAAGCACGACCACCAGCCCACGATCGGCAACTTGATCGAGCGCATCCGCAAACAGCTTGAAATCGCTTGCGGTTGTCGCTAGAATTTCTTCGCGGATGCGCTGGCGAATTTCGTCGGTATCGCCAACCAGGTAGCGCACCATCGAGCTATAGCCCTTCGCATCTGGCAGCTGGTACGCATCGACATCGCCAATTGTGCCAATGATACTCCGCTCCAGCTCAAGTGGACTCAGCTCTAACTCGCGGAGAAAGGTACTTGTCTGATCATAGACATCCAGCGTCGCCGCCAGGTTGGGGTCGCGGTACGAAAGGAATGTGAACCCGCCCGAGCGCTGATCAAATACGCTAAAGCCGCCGTAGGCGCCGCCCTGCACCCGTACTTTTTCCCATAGCCAGGTGGTGCGCAAATACTTGGCAATGACCGATGCGGCACCCTTCGGCTTATAGCCCAGCTTGTAAATATCGGCACCCTTTCCAACATAGTTCACCTGCGCGGGAATAGTAAGGCCCTCGAAGCGCGGCCCCTGGCTTAAAAGCCAGCGTTCGGCGGCAGCGGCAGTGGTTGGCAGGGTTGCAAGAAAATCGCTCAGCTGCGGACTGAAAGCCTGCCAATGCTCAGCGTCGGTAGTGACATTGCACAGCATCGTGCTGCGATTCACCAGGGTCAGGCGAATTTGCTCAAGCGCCGACCGCACACCAGGCCAATCGGCATCCACAGCCTGGGCCAGCTGGCGCAGGAAGAACAGATAGCTCAGCCCACCAATCTGCTCGGCGGCCCAATCGGCCTCATTAAAGTTCGCGCGCAGGCGCGTGTTCACCACTGCGTGCCCGCCCGGCACCAGCCGCCCTTCCTGGGCAGCTTTTTCCTCAAGTACGATCTGGCGGAACCGCTCCTGGTTATCGAGATTCACATCAAGCAGCACATCGCGCACAATCGCCAGCAGATCATTGGCTTTGGCCGGGGTTGCTTTCGCGCGCAGGAACATCCAGGTTGCAGCCTGCTGCGAGCCACGCACCACTGATGTGAGGTTTTGCGCCCATAGCCCGCCACTCGTGCGCCCAATGCGCTGGGTAAGCTGCACAAAATCCTCGCTGCTTGTGCCCATTTCGAGCAGGGCGCGCCCAAACAGCGCCACATAGGGCAGCAGGTCGGTGGGCAGCAAATGCAGGTTTAAGCCCACATCCAGGTAAATAATGCCATTGGTGAACAGATCGTGGTAGAGCACTTTCGCGCCCTGCAATTCTGTTACAGTAATTGGTACATGCTTGTTTTCACGCGCGAGGTCGGCCAGCGTCAGGCTCGGTAGCTTTGCCAGCTCCTCAGGCGCATCGGGCGTTTCCTGGGCCAGCTTAAGCGCACGCATCTGCTCAGCAATGGCGGCAAGGTCAGCCGCATCCATTGTGGCGCGTACAGCATCGATGCGCGCGTGCTCGGTTTCAGCATCGCGCCGTGCTTGCTCAGGGTCAGGCTTCAGCACGACGGTTGCGCGGTGCTGGTTATCGAGGAAGTAGTGCCCCAGCAAGCCTTCGAAGTAACGCTCGCCATGTGCCAGCCGCGCTTTTAACGCTGTCAGCGGTGCCTCGAATGCCAGCGGTGCGAATGGGTCGCGATCGTGCAGCCAGGAACCCAGAGCGCGCAGCATGAGCGCAATACCGCGCGGAAACGAGCCGGTATTGTTTTCGCGCAGACTAAACTCAACCGTGTTCATCGCCGCATCAATCGTCTCGGGTGCAATTCCGTTCTGCGCGAGCTGCGTCAGGGTTTGCAGAATGAGTGCCTCAACCGCATCGGCATCCGCTACATCAATACCCTTCAAGCCCACTGAGAACATCATCTGGCGCAACGCATCGATCAGCCCACCGCCCGTGACATCCTCGCCCAGCCCCGAGTCGATCAGCGCTTTGCGGAGCGGCGAGGCGGGTGTACCCAGCAGCACATATGAAAGAATGCCCAGCCCCAGGTCAGTTTCAGTATCGGTAATCTCGTCGAGCATCCAGTTGACCGTTACCATGGCTTTTTTCTCGCCAGCGGCCTCGGTACCCGCATAAGTACGCACCAGGCGGCGCGGCTCGTCAAAGCGCGGCTGCAGCGCGACGGATGTGTCGACATCGTTAGGTTCAAACTCACCCAGGTACGCATCAAGCAGCTTGAGCCGCTCGGTCGGGTCGTCGTCACCATAGAAAAAGATTCGCGCATTCGATGGATGATAGTGATTGCGATGGAAATCGACAAATTGCGCGTAGGTCAGGTCGGGAATATGCCGCGGGTTGCCGCCCGAATCGACGCCATATGTATTATCGGGATACAATGCCTGCTGCGATTGTTCCGCCAGTACACTATCGGGCGAAGAGTAGGCACCCTTCATTTCGTTATACACCACACCCTTAAAGCTCAGCGCGCCATCGGGTGCATCAAGCTCGTAGTGCCAGCCTTCTTGCTGCAGCACCTGAGGCGTGAGCTGCGGGAAGAATACGGCGTCGAGATAAACATCGATCAGGTTATAAAAATCCTGGGTATTCTGGCTCGCCACCGGGTAGCAGGTTTTGTCGGGGTAGGTCATGGCATTAACGAAGGTTTGCAGCGACCCTTTGATCAGCTCGACAAATGGCTCTTTGATCGGGTATTTGCGCGAGCCGCACAGCACCGAGTGCTCGAGAATATGCGCCACGCCGGTTGAATCGCTGGGGGGCGTGCGGAAGGTAATGCCAAAAACCTTGTTCTCGTCGTCGTTTTGCAGCGATAGCAGATCGGCGCCTGTTTTGGCGTGCCGATAGAGCTTTGCGTGCGTGTTAAGCTCGGGAATATCACGCTCTTCAACCAGCTCGAAGCCAAATATCGTCATTCGTTTATCCTTGTCTATCGCATACTTTCACTACCACTCGGCTGCGCCCGGTTGCGAACAGCGGCATTGATGCAAGCAAGGTATTGGGCACTTTGTACCGCCCTATTGTACCAGATTCAAACGCTTGGATGAGTTGCGGCCTAGGCCTACACACCATATAATCATGCCACTCTTACCCCGCGGAGCACAAAAATCACCAAGACAATGAAGAATTTGCTTGAGTAAGCGAAAGTTCTATTGAAGAAGCGCTATGCCAGATACCGAGCTATGCTTTCTGCCAGCGAATGTGCTGGCCCGCCACATCCGCAACCGTGATACCTCGGCCTACGAAGTTATGCAGGCCCACCTCGCCCAGATCGAGCGCGTCAATCCGCTGGTCAATGCAATTGTGACGCTGCTACCCGAGCAAGCACTCGCCCAGGCCAAGGCGACCGATGCTGCCCTGGCGCGTGGGGCGGCGGTTGGCCCGCTTGGTGGGCTGCCAATTGCGCACAAGGATATGTTCAATACACGCGGCATCCGCACGACCTACGGCTCGCCAATCTACCACGATTTTGTGCCAGCCCAGAACGACCTGATTATTGAGCGGCTGCAAGCGGCAGGTGCGATTACGATTGGAAAAACGAACGTGCCTGAATTTGGCGCAGGCTCACACACCTTCAACCCAGTATTTGGTGCCACACACAATCCCTACGATCTGGGCAAAACCTGTGGTGGTAGCAGCGGCGGTGCGGCTGTTGCGCTGGCCTGCGGCATGATCCCGATCGCCGATGGCAGCGATGTGGGCGGTTCGTTGCGTAACCCGGCGGGCTATTGCAATGTCGTGGGCCTACGGCCAGCGCCGGGGCGTGTGCCCGATTATCCCAGTAGTATGGCCTGGGCCACGCTGGGAGTCGCTGGGCCAATGGCCCGCACAGTTGAAGATATTGCCCTGCTGCTGAGCGCCATCGCTGGCCCCGATGCCCGTGCGCCACTATCGATCGCTGAGCCAGGCAGTACGTTTGCTCGCCCGCTCGCGCGCAATTTCGCGGGCGTGCGAGTGGCCTGGGGCCGCACACTGGGTGGCTTGCCCATCAACCCGCGCATGACCGCCGCGCTGGATGCGCAACAGCACGTCTTCACTGGGCTAGGCTGCATCGTCGAAGAGGCTGAAGCCGATTGGAGCGATGCCGACGAAATATTCAAGGTTTTACGCGCCTGGAGCTTCGAGAGCGGCTTACACCAAGAGCTTATACAGCACCGCGACCAGCTAAAAGACACCGTAATCTGGAATATCGAGCAGGGCCAGCAGCTGAGCGGCCCGCAGCTCGCCTGGGCCGAGCGCAAGCGCACCGAGCTGTATCTGCGCCTGTACAGCTTCATGCAGCGCTACGAATTTCTGCTGCTACCGGTGAGCCAGATCCCGCCTTTCGATATCGATCTGCCCTACCCGAGCGCGATCAACGGCGTGCCGATGGCAACCTATATCGACTGGATGCGCTCGTGCTATTACGTGAGCGCATCCGGGCTACCGGCAATCAGCGTGCCCTGCGGTTTCACACCTGAAGGGCTGCCGGTGGGGCTACAAATCGTCGGGCGGCACCAGGATGAGCTGGGCGTGTTACAGCTTGCCTACGCTTTTGAGCAGGCCACCGGGTTCGGGCAAATACGACCTAGAATAGCAATGCTGCCAGATTAGAAGCGCCACCACTCCTAGCGACTTCGCGTCACGCCAATGCGCGGGCAATACGCGGCTACCGGGCATTCGCTACAACGCGGTGAGGTGGGGTGACAGATATTCTGCCCCAGCGTAACCAGCAACCCATTGATTACCAGCCAATACTCGGGTGGTAATTTCGCCCGCAGCGCCATCTCGGTTGCTTCCGGGTCTTTCGTTTGCACATAGCCCCAGCGGTTGCAAATACGATGGACATGCGTATCGACACAGATGCCGGGCAGCCCGTAACCGGCTGTGAGTACTAAGTTCGCCGTTTTGCGACCAACGCCTGGCAAGTCTAACAACTCGTCTAACGTTCGCGGAACCTCGCCGCCATAACGTTCGAGCAACAGTGCAGATACCTGGCGAATACTGCGCGCCTTGGTGCGGTAGAAGCCCACCGGGTAAATCAGCTCAGCAATCCGTGCTTCGCTGAGCGCGAGCATTGCGGCGGGTGTATCGGCGGCGGCGAATAGGCGCGGAGCTACCACGGCAGTCAGTGTATCTTTCGTGCGCAGGCTCAAGATCGTCGCAATGAGAATATGAAACGGCGTGCGGCTGGCCTCGCCCATTGCATCGATGAGGGGCTGCTCGAAGCGCGGCATGGTTTCGCGCAAGAGCCTCATAACTGTGTGAATATCAAAATCTGTTGTGTTCATAGGTGTGTTGTGTTTCTGCGCTGCTGCCAAAAGCGAAAGTCTTATATATGCTATGGACGAAGCGATGTGCCGGTGGTATCATGAGAAATAATTAGCGGTAGTTCTTGGCTGCATATTACTGCCAAACAAGCTTGGATATATGTAAGCTGCCTATGGTGCGAATAGTGCATCAGGGGCTAATCTCAGCTCATTCCAACTTCTTCATATACCTACTAAAGAAGGAAGTGGCTTGCAATCCTCGCCATACATTTTACCGCTGGTTGTCACGGCGCTCCTCTTAATACCGATCGCATTTCTTTTACGGCGGCGACGCGGCGCGCCCGGTGTAGGCCCACTGTCGATACTCATCTTTGGCATAGCGCTGTGGTCGTTGTCATACGCGTTCAGCCTGGCACAAACCGTAGTATCTGCGCAGCTCTTCTGGGTTAATGTGTCCTACCTGGGTATCGTCCTGGTACCTGCTAGCTGGCTCGCCTTCGCGCTTGAGTATGTTGGATTAGGGACGTGGCTCACCCGCCGACGGCTGGCGCTGCTCGCCATCGAGCCACTGCTGGCATTGGTGCTAGCATTCACTAACAATTTCCACTTCTTGTTTCGCTCGCAAATTCGGCTAGTGGATGTAAACGCTTATCTGGTGCTCGATTCGGTGCTTGGCCCGGTCTTCTGGGTTCACACACTCTATTCCTATCTGCTGCTCGGCTGGGGCACCTTTCTACTGCTGCGCAATGTTGTACAGATGCCACGCGTGTACCGGCGACAAGCCAGCCCATTGCTCATTGCTGTTTGCACCCCCTGGCTCGGGAATATTATCTATCTGAATGGACTCAATCCGTTTCCTTATTTCGACTTTACGCCATTTGCATTTAGCATTAGTGCTATCGCGTTAGCCTGGGATCTCCTTCGCTTCCACCTATTCGAGATTGTACCAGTTGCGCGCAGCACCGTGCTTGAAAAAATGGATGACGGTGTGTTCGTCATCGACGCTTACAATCGTCTCATCGATATTAACCCGGCTGCGCAGCGCCTCAGCAACAAACCTACCAGCGCGATACTTGGACGCCCCGTAGCCGAGGCGTTTGCCGATTGGGCTGAGATTATCGAACGGTATCGTGCAGTCCACGAAGCCCACGATGAACTGACGACCGGTGAAGGCGAAGCGGCGCGCTCGTTCGATCTACGCATCTCCCCCTTACACGATCGGCAAGGCCGCTTGACCGGGCGGATCATTGTGTTTCGTGATATTACCGAGCGTAAACATGCGGCGGCAGCGCTGCGCCGCCAGAATGAAGAGCTGACGGCCCTGGCGCACGAAAATGCGCAGCTGTACACCGCAGTTCAGCAGGAACTAGCCGAGCGCAAGCAAACCGAAGTGCTGCTCTACCAGGCGAAAGAAGCTGCCGAAGTGGCTAATCGGGCAAAAAGTCGCTTCCTGTCGAATATGAGCCATGAGCTACGCACACCACTGAATGCTATTCTGGGCTATGCAGATTTGTTGCAGCTTCAAATAGCCCAGCAGATCTACGACAGCCTTAGCGACGATATTGAACGAATTCAGCTAGCGGGCCGTCACCTGCTCGGGCTAATCAGCGACATTCTTGATATTACGCAAATCGAGGCAAATAAAATCGAGCTGCACTTTTCTCATTTCGATACTACCGACATGATCGATAGTCTGGTCTCGATCATCCGCCCGCTGGCTGCGAAGAATGGCAACACGCTCACGATTGAGGCTCCAGCTGAAAGCATACCAATGTACGGCGATCTCACAAGGGTGCGCCAGGTGCTGTTAAACATTTTAGCTAATGCCACCAAGTTTACTGAAAATGGCAATATCATCTTGCGGGTAAGCCTGGATAATTCGCTGCATACTAGCATTCCCGCTGGTACCCCACCATCTGCTAACAGTATAGCGCAACATTTCATAACATTTCAGGTTATTGATACTGGGATTGGTATGACCTACGAGCAACAACAGCAGCTGTTTCGGGAATTTGTGCAGGTTGATGATGCTTCAACGCGCAGATATGGGGGCAGTGGGCTTGGCCTTGCGATCAGCCACCGCCTTTGCCAGCTAATGGGTGGGGATATTTATGTCGCAAGTGATTCGGGGAAAGGGTCAACCTTTACAATTCGTCTGCCAGTCCATGGTATCAGCACCGATCCAACAGCGGCGGAAACATTCGATACCAGGCCGGTGTAAGCTTGGAAGTGTTCTCCATGTCGTGATAGCGCAACCAGATGATACACCAGGCAACCAGGGATGCAAACGAATTGAAAATTATGAACCGAATGCGGCAATATTCAGATTCATGAGTACAATCATCGTTCCTTTCAAGGCAGTAACCCGCAGCTCGGTAGTACCATATGGCAATGCCGCACAGGTAAAACTACCGAGTGCATCAATCACTATTGTCGCAACTAACGCCCCATGTTGACGTAGCTCAACTAGCGCCCCTTCCCAATGCGCCTGGTCGGTAGCGACCAATTGACCTTGCAAGCTCGCCAGGCCGTCGGTGCGCGGCTGAATGTCCAGAAAGATCGTGACATCGCCAGCTTCGGCGATAATCGGCCCAGCACCAGCACCGCGCAGCACTGTGGCCTGGCCGAGCATTAGCCGGGCATAGCGCGCCGCCTGCGCAAATGGGCGCACCGTGGGCATGACTGTGGTTTCCTTCGCCGCAAACATCGCGTAAAAATCATTAAGTTCACCCTGGCAGCGCACGCACACATTCAGATGATTGGTCATTCTGGCAGTAGCCTCAGCCGAAAGCTCGCTCGTAGCATACTGAGCTAGCAGATCAGGCGTGGGGCAATCCCATCGATAGAGCGTACCCGTGAGCTGCTGTTCAAGCGTGCGCGCCGCCCTCAGGCGCTCGGTACAGTGTGGGCAGATCGCCAGGTGCTTCAACACCGCATGTTCGGCGACCCCATCCAGGGCTTCCGAAAGCTGATCATCATTGATTGGTGGTGGCATGCGACATTGCATGACGTCCTCATTTGAAGGGTTATTCCTGTTCATTGTATAAATATAAATACAAATTTACCGAAAATATCACGTATTATTTGATACACCCAACAATTGGCGCAGCGTATAATCATGACGCAAAATACGGCGAATACGATACAGATCGATTGAAATCGCGCGTTCGTCGGCCCAATAGCCCGGGTATGCCTGCATAATCTCGCGTGGCCGCAGCTGTTCGACAAACACGCAATGGGCAAGCAGCCGATCGTGCTCACCTGGTAAGATAGCCGCAACACGGCTGGCTACTTGTTCAGCATCAACCCGTTCCATAAGATCGGGGGTTTGCGCAATGCTCGCCTGTTGCTCAAGCGAAATTGTTTGCCCACGCTGTTGATCACGCATATACAGCGTTACTGCCGTAAATGTACACTGCCGCAAATAGCGCAGCACTTGTGGCAGCGAGGCAAAGCCTGCAAATTTCGCACCGCGCAACGCAAAGAAAAACTTACTCCATGCCTGGCTCGCAAAGTATTCAGGCGATTCTTGCGCGAACGTAAATTGAGGGTGACGTACCACCCAGTGTTGCACTTGGCGTTCATACACCCGATACACAGCGGTAAACGCGTCAGGCGCACCATCGGTGAGTGCACGGCGAAACAGCTCGAAACAGAACTGCGTGTCGCTCGGTTCATGCCGGTTGAATTTCGCCGTTTCGGTTGCACAAAGCCGCGCCAGCTCTTCGGTTGAAAGGTGTGCTGCACTCGACACGGAGCACCTCGATGATGTGCACTGCGGCGTTGGCGAAACTGCTCTATTGTATACGATAAATCTGCCCCAAAATTTGCCAGTCTCAACGTTCAATAGGTAAGCAATATTCCACATTCTGTTGTACAAGCCACCAATCCATCATTTCATCGCGCTATGTATGCCATAGTACCTGTTTGTAGCACATATTGTTTGTGAACATATCGCTATGACCGAACAGCAATCGATTGCCACACCAGCAGAACTTGCCGAGGCGCTTGTTGCATCACCAGCGCTATTGCCCGAGCTGGTGCAATCGCTGAACGACACCGAGGCGGCTGAGCTTGTTCAGGCCTTAAAGAGCGAGGCCGACCGGCACTGGTGGATCAACGCTAACCAGTCGCTGATATTTGCTGACCTGATTGTGCAGATTGGGCAGCTGCGTGGCGATACCTGGCAGCTGGCGCTTGGCACAATGGCGCGCGGCGACGCACTCAAGTTTGTGGGCAATATTCACGAGGCGTGGGAGCTGCTAGCGCGCGCCGGGGATTTGTTCGCCAGCATTAGTGATGAGGTTGGCTGGGCGCGCACCCGAATTGGGCGGCTCGTTATATGCACCGATCTTCAGCGCGTCCCCGAGGCGCTGGCCGATGCCGAGCGCGCCCGCGCCATCTTTATTCAGCACCATACGCACGAGAAATTGCTTATTCTTGATCTGAATACCGCGATTGTTTATAACCTCCTGGGCAAACAGCATCAGGCGGTCAGGCTATACGAGCACGTGCTGGAACTCGCCACAGCGCTGGGCGGCAACAGCCTGCGCTATCTTCGCTTAGCGCATAATTGCCTGGGGAATGCCTATAACGCGCTTGGCGATTTTCGCCAGGCTATTGCCCATTACGAGCTTGCGTATCAGCTTTTCCTCGAACACCACGAGCATCGCGCCGCCGCAATTGCGCAGCTCAACCTTGCCCATATTGCGATTGCGCAAGGGAACTATCGCCGCGCCTTGTGTATGCTGCACCAGGCACGCGATTTATTGCGCGCCGAACAATTACAGCTCGATGCGACAAATGTTGAGCGCGATATGATTGAGTGCTATCTCGCGCTGAATCGCTACGCCGAAGCGCGTGATCTGGCGCGCAGCATTGCTTCAATCTATCGCACCACTGGGTCGGCGTACCGCGAAGGAGTGACACTGGTACATCTCGCGTCGGCAGAAGCTGGCCTGAACAACCCTGCTGCGGCCCTGGATGCGCTCCATACCGCCGATACGATTTTTGCTGCGCTCGGTGCCCACACCTGGCAGGCAACAACACAGCTGCGCCGGGGGAAAATTGCACTTGCCCAGGGCGCAACCGATGCCGCTGAACCTTTGATTCAGACGGCTACGACGTACTTTACGCAGCATTGCGAGCAAATGCAGGCGGCGAGCGCCACGCTGCTTCGGGCCGAGGTACACCTGCGCAAACACGAAACTTCACTGGCGCAACAGGCGGCAGCCCATTCGCTGGCAGTTGCGCGCACCAATAATGCGGCCGCGTTACGCTACTCGGCGCATGTGCTGCTTGGCCGCATTGCCGAAAGTCGGCAGCAACGCGGGCGCGCAGTTCAGCACTACCGGGCAGCAGCCACCATCGTCGAGCGCATCGAGCGCGGGCTATCTATCACTTTACGCCCCGATTTCCTCGATGATAAAAGCGATGGATTTCGCGCACTTATGCGCCTTCAATTAGAGGCTAACCAGGCAGCGAGCGCTTTTGAAACTCTTGAGCGCACAAAGTCGCTCACGTGGTTGGGCTACCTTGCCAATCGTGATCAGCTGCGCTGGGCGGCAGACTCGCCGCAAACTCACGCCCTGCTTGCGGCGCTCAACCAGCTACGCGAAGAGCACCAGTGGTATTACCGGCTGGCATATGCGCCGGAAACTGAGCTTGAGCAGCAGACACAATCAATTGATTCGGCCCACGCACGGCGCGAGGTTGCGCTCCGCGAGCAGCGCATGCGCACAATTACCGAGCAGCTTTACTTAGCGGCGGGGGATGCTGTACAAGCACAGGTGATACCGCCACTCCTACGCGACATTCAGGCCCGGCTCGCCGCCAACACGCTTATGCTCGAATACTATTGCGACGGGGAGACGATTGTTGTCTATTGTGTCAATGCTGAGTCGATCAGGGTGTATAGATTGCCGATAACCCTTTCCGAGGTACAGCAGCGCATCCGCCAGTTGCAGCTAAACCTCGCAGCGGCCTTGAAATTGGGGCCAGAAGCGGCAAGTAAGCCAAGTATGCTGGCAATTATGCAGCGGGTGTTGCAGCAACTCTTCACTAATCTGCTTGGCCCTTGCCAGGCACTTATAGCGCGGTATCACCAGCTCGTGATTGTGCCCTTCGGTATGCTTCATTATGTGCCATTCCATTTACTCCATGCCACATCAGGGTATTTGTTTGAGCAGCACGAAGTCGTTGTTTTGCCTGCGGCGAGCCTGCTGCTGCGCCAGCCGATTACGCGCCCAGCAGGGGCATTAGCCCTCGCCTACTCGTGGGAACAACGTTTACCTGGCACCCACAACGAAGCGCAGCTGGTACAACAGCTATTTGGCGGCACCGTGCTGCAAGAAGGTGCGGCAATACGCAAAGCACTGCATAGCGCACCAGTCCAGATTCTCCATATTGCAACCCATGGAGAGCATCGCCTCGATCGGCCCGATTTATCGTATCTTCAGCTTGCTGATGGGCAAATGTATACCGACGACCTGTTTCAGCATGATCTCAGCTACGAATTAGTGACGTTGAGTGGCTGCGAAACGGGGCGAGCCACTAGTGTGGGCGGTGATGAACTGATTGGCCTCGGGCGGGGATTTTTATATACCGGCGCGGCGTCGCTCATTACGAGTCTTTGGCGCGTGGGCGATGAAAGCACCACCAGCCTCATGAGCGATCTGTATCAGTCGTTGCGTGCGGGTGCTTCGAAGGCAGCAGCGCTGCGCGCCGCGCAAGTACGTGCGCTCCAGCATAGTGCGGGACTTCACCCAGCCTTCTGGGGCGCGTTTCAGCTGATTGGCCACGCCGGGCCATTATCGCAACCAGCAGCGTACAGCTAGCGAAAGGAGCTTGTATGGACTCGCCAGCGAATCCCTCACCACGAAGAACTATGTATTTCCAGCCTGGCATTATTCGCCTGTTGATTGAGCATCCTGCCGAATTTGAGCGTGGACAACTCTTAGAAGCGCAGCAACAACTGGGGCTGGCGTTACCCAGCAATGCCCAGCTGCTAGTTGAGCAGATCGCCACATTTGTTCATCCCTCAGGCAAACGGCAGCGGCGCGGCAATTGCCAGCCACGACAAAGTGCATTTTCAGTAGTACCGTATCGTGTGCCAGAATTAGCAGAATACACCCTGCCAAACATTCGCGACCTGATCACTATTATTAATCGGCTGAACACGCAAATTTTGGAACAAAAGGAAGCCACTGGAGACGTGCTAGCGCGGATTGCCTCGCCCGATTGGCTTTCGGCACCATCCCCAGAAAATACCGGCGGTGGCGGGCCTGGTGCGCGGCCTGTTCCCGCCAGTATCGCGCCCGAATTCTTTACCAGCGAGGTTGATACCGCTGGGACACCATTTTGCTTTCAAGCAGCTGCACTTCCAGATTTTCAGCCGCGGGCCACAACCCGTGCCGTCGATGTTGCTATTCTAGATACTGCATACCCCACCGACGCCTTGATCGATGCGTACAATCGATTTTCAGCGCAACATCCAGTTATTCGCAGCTTGCTCGAGCCAGATGGGGCTGGTGGTTTGAAGCGGCTGACGGTTCATACAGCCGCAGAGATCGGCATCACCCTCCCTGCGCCAGGCGAAATAAAAGTTGAACGCCATAATTATCCGATGAATGACCATGGGTTGTTTGTCGCTGGTATTGTTCATTCAACTGCACCTACCGCCCAGCTGCACCTCTACCAGGTGCTAAACGAGTACGGCGTAGGTTCTACCCAGGGCATTGCGCGTACACTTCAGCAAATTGCCCAGCAGCAAGCCGCCATTCCCGCAGAGAAGCGGCGACCGTTAGTAGTGAATTGCAGCCTGATGATTGTGATGCCGCTCCCCGGCCAGCGCAAGCTCGACGCTTCTGAAAACGATGATCTAGTGAGCTGGGAGCTTTTCAACAAGAGCGAAGCCGAGCTTCAGCCCGAGGATTGGTACTTGCTCGATCAGTTATGCCTCGACCTCGACTGGGCTTGCGACGCACTGCGCGACAACGGCGTACTCGTTATTGCCGCCGCTGGTAATGATGCCAATAATGGCAGCGATGTAAACGGGGGTGGCCGACCGCGGGCGCGTTTCCCGGCAGCCTTTTCAAGCGTAGAAGGTATTGGCGCGCTCGAAAAAAATAGCACCGTCATGACCGGGTATTCAAATCAATCTGACCGGCCAGCATACAAGGGCATTGCAACGCTGGGTGGCAATGCTACAGTAACGCTTAATAGCGCAAACGAAATTATTGATAGCGCGACCGTGCCAGGCATGGGTGTACTTGGCGCGTATATTGGCGCATTCCCTGGCGATAAGCCGAATGGCTTCCCAGGAACCCAGGACAGCGACTACCCTCTGCTTGAGAATACTACCGGCTGGGCCTGGTGGGCAGGCACATCGTTTGCGTCACCCGCGATTGCGGGTAGTGCGGCTGCGTTAATTGGGCATGGGCTTCCTCCTGCATCGGCAATTGCGGCTATTCGCGCGGCCCAGCCCGAACTGACCAGTGACACCTCAGAAATATTTATGATTACGCAGGGCTAGCGCGTACGCGTAGGCTGAACGCTGCGAACATGTCGCTTGTTATATCGTGGAGTTCGGGGTGGCGATGCCGCCCCGAATTTTCTTTGCTGATACCAGAACAACCACGCATCAAGCCAATTTCAAGGCTTTCGCTTCATGGGCTAGCCAGCTATTTCTTCACCAATCGCCTGTGATAAAACCGCCCCAGTTGCATTGATGTACATGAAGGGCGGAACAGTCTGCAATGCGGAGTTACACCTGCATTGCAACCACGATCATAGGAGGAGGCATGCTAACACGACGTGATTGGTATGATACTACCGATGGATACGAGCTGTTCCGGCGCGCAATCGTCGAGCGCGATGAGCAAGCCTGGGCCGAAGGAGCCGCCCGCTATCGCGCGATGCTTATAACCTGGGCTGGCCGCTGTAGTGCCAGCGCCACCATCCAGGAGCGCTGCGACGACATTGCCGATATGGCATTTGCGCGCGCCTGGGCCGCACTTACCCCCGAGCGCTTTGCCAGCATTCCTTCGCTTGCAGCGCTGCTCGCCTACTTACGCACCTGTGTAAGCACGGCGATCATCGATTATGCGCGGAATGCGCTGCTCCACGAACGGCTCTCACAGGCCGTTGAGAGCGAAGAAATTGTGTCGATTGAAGATGTCGTGCTCGATCGCCTCGATCGGCAGGCCCTATGGCGTATTGCCCTGAGTGAGGTGCATACCGAGCAAGAGCGGCTGGTACTCGTAGAAAATTGCATGTATAGCCTGCGACCTGCGACTATTTTTGCGCGGCACCCGCAGCAATTTAGTAGCATTACACAGATCTACACTGCCAAGCGCAACCTGATTGAGCGCTTAAAGCGCAACCCTGAATTACAGCGCCTCTACGAAGATTGGTAATGCCCCAGGGCACTTTGGCCATTGGCTCGCACAACAGTACGTGCGGGCTTTTCGTTTTAGTAGCACGGTGCTGCATACATCCCGTAGTACTCACAAACTACCGGGCGTCTAGCATGTTATAATAGTTAAGACTTTCGCTCGCCGTTGATGTGCATGCGGCAGCAGAGTACTTTTTTCTTTCTCCTGGTTGTGTTCTGCACTATATGTACAACAAAAGCAGGGCAATGAAGAATGTGCGTAGGCTAGCGAAAGCCCTGGTGGTAAAAGATTGTATAATGACGCGCTACCGGCTGGCATTGGGATTGTAATGTGAAGAGGTTTGCACCATGAATCTGTGGCATGACCTGGAACCAGGCCCGAGCGTGCCGGATGTCCTGCATGTCATCGTTGAGATTCCCAAGGGCTCGCGCAATAAATACGAATATCATAAACAGACCGGCGCGTTTAAGCTAGATCGGGTGTTGTATTCACCGGTTCACTATCCTGGTGATTATGGTTTTATTCCGCAAACCTACTACGATGATGGCGACCCGCTCGATGTACTGGTCGTTACCAACTTGCCAACCTTCACCGGCTGTATTGTTGAGGCGCGACCAGTTGGCATGTTCCGCATGCGCGACAAAGGCGACCCCGATGACAAAATCCTGGCCGTGCTGCACTATGATCCCTTCTTTGCCGATGTATCCGATTTCTCAGATCTGCCAGCGCATTATCTGAAAGAGGTTGAGCATTTCTTCACGGTGTACAAAGACCTTGAAGGTGCCCGTGTTGAGCCATTAGGGTGGGATAACGCGGTTACGGCGAAGGAACGAATTCAGTTTGCCGTAAATCATTATTGGGATATGCGGGCGGGCCGGTTACCCAAGCGCAACGATTAACCCACATATACAAAACACCGACTGTGAATCCTTTGCCAATATGCTTGCTCATTCTTCCACGCACGGATTCGCCAACGCCGGGTACCCCCTGGTGCACACCGTAGGCAGGAGCTTCGTTGGAACACTCAAACCGGATGTCGCCTGATGATAACGGCTCATCGCGTGATCGGCGCACTGCCTACTCGGCTGGCGGTGTCATCTATCGTATACAGGGCAGCAGCTTTGAGGTAGCGCTGATCGCTACGCATGCCGGGCGACGCTGGGGCTTACCCAAAGGCCATGTGCGCCGTGGCGAGGCGGCTGAAGCGGCTGCGATCCGCGAGGTTGCCGAAGAAACCGGCCTGAATGGTTATGTCGAGCGGCATTTGGCGACGATCGAGTACTGGTTTCGGGCTGGAACCACGCGCATTCACAAATACGTCGATTTTTTCCTCATGCGGTACACCGACGGTGTGCTTGTGCCGCAGCACACCGAAGTGGATGATGCGCGTTGGTTCCCGCTCGACGAGGCGTTGCGACTCGCAAGCTTCGACCGTGAGCGTGATGTGCTCGAACAGGTGTACCGCATGGTTCAGGCCGGCGAGCTGGCTATTTAATCCCCACAATAGCATCTACCAGTGCAGTGAAGACAAAAATATTAGGTGTTTGCGCTACACTTGCGCTGGCCCAGTTCAGCCACTTGCCCTCTTTGCTCACCGAAATGATGCCCTTCTCAAGTTTGACACCTTTAATACCTGCCCAGGGTAGGGTTTCTTTGCTATTACTTAGCCCTTGCTTGCTTACACTGAGCTTACCAAAATGGAGCGTTGCGCCGTCGTTGTATGCTGCAATAGCGCGCGGTAATAAGCGTTTGTAGGTCTCTTCTTGAATTGTTGTGCCTAGCTGCTCGACATTCTGTAACGCGTCATTGAATTTTAGTTCCGGTTTGCCAGTGCGGCGCAGCGTATACACATGGGTCGTACCGGTATAAACGCCATTTGTGTAATGCTTGGTCACCTGCTGCAGCACTTCGCTCACATCATCCCAGCGTACAACTTCGGTTGCGCCACGGGCAGTGTAGGCGAGGCCATCTGGGAATACCTGCACTTGCATGCCGCGCTGGCGTATGCTCGTCCAAAATGCCCACAGGCCCAGCGCCAGCAATAGCCCACCAAGCACAAAAAAGCCAGTTGGGTGATACTGAGCCATATCGAAAAACACGATCCCAATACCAAGAATAACCATAACGACGCCACCAACCCGGCTTGTAATCTGGCGAATTGGCTTTGGCTGATATGTTGCGGTTGGGGTGCCAAGCTGATAGACATCGACAGGGATCGGTTGCATCATTTTATGTACTCCTTATACTAGAGCTAGAGCGCGCAGAAACCATAGGAATAGCGCCATAGATATACCGAATAAACGTAGGCCAAGGGTATTTTTTTCGCCACGTTTGGGCAAAAAAGGAAGCTCGGGGGTGGCTAGCCACCCCCGAGCTTCTACCGTTCAACACGCTATGCACTAGATATAGTGAGCGCTAGCCTGCCCCGCCGCCTTTACTGTTGGATTTACGCCCGCTAAACAATGAGCCACGCAACAGGTCGCGGTTCATCTGCGAGATGAAATCCATACTAATTTCTTTGGGGCATACCGCCGAGCACTCGCCAATATTGGTACAACCGCCAAAGCCCTCCACATCCATCCGATCGACCATTTTGAGCACGCGCTCGAAACGCTCGGTCTGGCCCTGTGGGAGAAGCCCCAGGTGCGAAACTTTCGCCGAGGTGAAGAGCATGGCCGATGCGTTCGGGCACGCCGCTACACACGCGCCACAGCCGATACAGGCTGCCGCATCCATGGCTAAATCGGCATTTTCTTTGGAAACCGGGATGGCATTCGCATCTGGCGCGCTGCCGGTCGACACCGAGACGAAGCCGCCAGCCTGAATGATCCGATCGAATGCGCCGCGATCAACAACAAGGTCGCGCAGCACAGGGAATGCCTTGGCGCGCCACGGTTCGATCGTAATCTCATCGCCATCACTAAAATGGCGCATATGCAGCTGGCAGGTAGTTGTTGCTGCCTGAGGGCCATGCGCCACGCCGTTGATCATGAGGCCACAGGTGCCACAAATACCTTCGCGGCAATCGTGATCAAACGCAATTGGCTCGTCGCCTTTCTCAATTAACGCCTCGTTGACGACATCGAGCATTTCGAGAAACGACATATCCGGGCTAACATTGTCGGCCTTATAATCGACAAATCGTCCCTCGGCGCTAGCGTTTTTCTGCCGCCAAACGTGTAGTGTCAGGTTCATCTTCTATCTCCATTTACCATTTATGATGTACGGATGAGACATGGGCTTTCATACATCGTAAATCGTAAACCTACTTGTAGCTTCGCTGCGCCAGATGTACGTACTCGAAGTGAAGCGGCTCTTTGTTCAAAATCGGCGTGCTGTTATCACCAGCATACTGCCAGGCAGATACGTATGCGAAATGCTCATCGTCGCGCCGTGCCTCGCCCTCGGGGGTCTGGCTTTCCTCGCGGAAGTGCCCACCGCACGACTCGGTTCGATCGAGCGCGTCGCGGCACATCAGCTCGGCCAATTCCATAAAGTCGGCTACGCGGCCAGCCTTTTCAAGTGCCTGATTCAATTCGTCGGCACTGCCGGGCACATTCACATTCTCCCAGAACTCGGCGCGGATTTCGGGGATTTTTGCCAGCGCTTCACGCAAACCCGCTTCGTTGCGCGCCATACCGCATTTCTCCCACATAAGCTGCCCAAGCTCGCGGTGGAACGAGTCGACAGTGCGCTTGCCGTGGATGTCGAGCAAGTGCTTGTTGCGCTGCCGTACATCGAATTCGACTTGGGCGCAGGCTGGGTTATTTGTATCGTAGGCACCAGCCTTTTGCTGGGCCAGGTAATCACCGATTGTGTAGGGCAATACAAAATACCCATCGGCCAGGCCCTGCATCAGCGCACTTGCGCCCAGGCGGTTTGCGCCATGATCGGAGAAATTCGCCTCGCCGATGACAAACAGGCCAGGGATGGTGCTTTGCAGGTTGTAATCAACCCACAAGCCGCCCATGGTGTAGTGAATCGCGGGGTAGATACGCATCGGCACTTCGTAGGGATTCTCGGCGGTAATGCGCTCGTACATATCGAACAGGTTGCCATATTTCTCGCGAATCGTCGCCGCACCCAGGCGCTTGATCGCATCGCCGAAATCGAGGTAGACGCCCAGGCCGCCCGGCCCAACGCCGCGCCCCTCGTCGCACACTTCTTTCGCGTTGCGCGAGGCCACATCGCGCGGCACCAGGTTGCCAAAGCTCGGGTATTTGCGCTCCAGGTAGTAGTCGCGCTCGTTTTCAGGGATCTGATGTGGCGCGCGCGTATCACCTTGCTTCTTCGGCACCCAGATGCGGCCATCATTCCGCAACGATTCCGACATGAGGGTGAGCTTGCTCTGGTATTCACCATGCACCGGGATACATGTTGGGTGAATTTGCGTGAAGCACGGGTTAGCGAAAAACGCCCCCTTCTTATACGCGCGCCAGATCGCCGTGGTGTTACAGCCCTTCGCATTGGTCGAGAGGTAGAATACATTGCCGTAGCCGCCGGTCGCTAGCACCACGGCATCACCAACATGCGATTCGATCTTACCCGTCACCATATCGCGGGTGACAATGCCCTTGGCATGACCATTGATCATAACCAGATCGAGCATTTCGGTGCGCGGGTACATCGCTACTTTGCCCAGGCCAATCTGGCGGCTCAGCGCCTGGTAGGCCCCCAACAACAGCTGCTGGCCGGTTTGGCCGCGCGCATAGAACGTGCGCGATACCTGCGCGCCACCGAACGAGCGGTTATCGAGCAAGCCGCCATACTCACGCGCAAATGGCACGCCTTGCGCCACGCACTGGTCGATGATATTGACGCTAATTTGCGCCAGGCGGTAGACATTCGCCTCGCGCGAACGATAGTCGCCGCCCTTCACCGTATCGTAGAACAGGCGGTAAATGCTATCGCCGTCGTTGCGGTAATTTTTCGCAGCGTTAATGCCACCTTGCGCGGCGATGCTATGCGCGCGGCGCGGGCTATCCTGGTAACAGAAGCACTTCACGTTATAGCCCAGCTCGGCCAGGGTTGCCGCTGCCGAGCCGCCAGCCAGGCCCGAACCAACCACCAGCACGGTGTATTTGCGCTTATTGGCCGGGTTCACCAGCTTATACTGGAACTTGGCATTATCCCATTTCTTCTCAAGATCGCCTTCGGGTACACGCGCATCGAGCGCAACCGTGAACTCAGTTGTGCGGCGCGTCGTGACATCTGGATTGGTTTCAACGGTCATCATCTATCTCCTGAAATCCGGTGCTGGAGCCTTCCCAGCCACCCGGTTGTTTACCGCACAACCCCGAACAATACGGCGAATGGTACCGCCACAAACCCGACCGTCAGCCCGGCTGATACTAGCATTGCCAGCCCACGCAGCAGCATATTGGTCTTATAGCTATTCAGCCCCAGGGTTTGGAAGGCGCTCCAGAAGCCATGATACAGGTGCAAGCCCAGCATCAGCATCGCCACAATATAGAACAACGTGGCCGGCCAGAAGCTGAACCCAGTGATCACATTTTCGTAGGCGTGGTACTGGCCATTTGCTTCAGGCTGAAAGCCGCCCGCACTGTAGCCAACCCAGCCGAGCGTAAAGTGCATGAGGTGGAAAATAATGAACAGCAATAGAATAATACCGCCCCAGCGCATGGTGCGCGAAGCATAGGTGGCAGCAATGCTCTTCTTCTGGCCATAGCGCGCCGAGCGCGGCCGCCCTGCCATATCCTGGCGTGTCAGCTCATACGCCGACCAGATATGCGCGACTACCGCGCCCAGCAGCACCACGCGGGCGATCCATAGTAAATGCGTGTGACCGAAGATTGGAGCGCCGAGCTCACGCAGGCCCGCAGCATACTCATTAAAGTATTCTGGGCCAAGGAAAATTTTCAGGTTGCCATACATGTGAACAATCAGGAAGCCAATGCCGATCAGGCCAGATATTGCCATGATCGCCTTCTTGCCGATCGACGAGCGATAGAGGGTAAGCGCTGCAGCCATAAACCAACCTTTCTAGTCGCGAACCAGGTACAACCAGCGTCTCTCACCAGCTATGCGGTTCTCTATAGAGCTTTCGCTTGCCAACGTATGCCTACAATATCCTGGCTATTTGCGCGCTATGCAAACCAGAACTAAGGAAGCGAAGGCGCTACTATAATGAATTTGGTATAGTATTCGGCCAGGCCCTCGCGAGCAATACTCCAACCTTAGCTACACCAAGGCAGCCTGAGCAGTAGCTGCCCAGGCACAAACAAATATGGGCGAATACAGGCTGAAAACCCATTGCGGTTCATGACTATGATACCGGCAAACTCAGCACTCATACGAGCTTGCTTACGCCCTCATCTGCCCAACAATATAAAGTAGAGTAGTGGCTCGAACACGGCGCATTATAGCGCACCATTGCGGTGTTGTCGAACCAGCCATACCCGAAATGATGGTCTACCGCACGCCAGGGCATACGCTTTACGTGCTATCAACGAACCATCACCCATCTATGGCGGGCATTGTGGTTTTATGTTCGTGAAGTAGGCAAATGCCACGCCAGTGTAACAAACCCCTTATACCGTGTCCAAGATAGATTTATTATAGAATCTATAACTCAACAGTTATGATTTCCTGGCAGCTGGCAAGCACGTAAGATACTGGTAAGCAGTACGTTAGCGGCCAGTAATGGGCCTGCACGATACTCGTGAGCGTGTTTGTTATGCGCTTGCTCTATCGGGTAGAATATGGGAGCGCATTATTGTGTAATAATCAGCGCAGAGTACACATACAAAGGCCCGACTATGAGCGGCGAAACTATTTTAATTGTCGATGACGAGGCCACGATTGTTGAGGTGGTAGCGCTGTATTTGCAGCGCGAAGGTTTTGCCGTGCTGACGGCGAGCGACGGCCCGGCTGCGCTTCAGCTCGCGCAACAACAACAGCCAGCTTTGCTTATTCTGGATCTGATGCTACCCGGGCTGAATGGCCTGGAGGTAGTACGCCAGCTGCGCACCTTCAGCTCAATGCCAATTATTATGTTAACTGCTCGCAGCGAAGAGGCTGACCGTGTGGTAGGGCTTGAGCTTGGCGCTGATGATTATGTCACCAAGCCATTCAGCGCACGCGAGCTTGTGGCGCGCGTGAAGGCGGTGCTCCGTCGCACACAGGCTGGTACCGCAGCCAGCGCGCCCTCAGGAATAGTAGACGCAGCGCTGGCAATTGGCGGGCTACGGCTCGACCCTGCGGCGCGCACCGTGGCACTCGACGGCGCGCCAATTACCCTGACGGTACGCGAGTTCGATCTGCTGCACTTCCTCATGCGGCACCCCGGCCAGGTATTCACCCGCGAACAACTACTCGACAATGTGTGGGGCTATACCTTCGCCAGCGACATGGGTACGGTGACGGTTCATATCCGCCGCCTGCGCGAAAAGATTGAGCGCGACCCGGCAAACCCAGTATTCCTGCAAACAATCTGGGGGGTTGGGTATAAGCTCGATCGGCCTGCTTGAACGTAGAAACCCGCGGAAGCGGCGCAACGATACCCTTATCAGGAAACGCTATGATCAGTTCGTTCCCATTTCGCCGCACGCTCGCCCCCCTTGGCTTTGGTCTACTGGCTGCGCTCGGGCTGGCGCTGCTGCTGGCAATTGGCTGGCTCGGTGTGCGTGGCCGCGCCATGACCGATCTAATGCTCTATTTGCTCACGTCAGGTGCCATCTCGCTTGGGTTAGGCGCGCTTGGTGTCGCCTGGTTCCGGCGCGGCCTGGTTCCGCTCTGGCTTCAAGTTACGCTCACCTACATGCTCGGCATTCTCGTGGCGATTCTGAATATTTTCCTGACTGCCCGGCTAATGTTTATTTCGAGCGATCACGATTTGCCGCTTTTATTACTCCTGATTTTGTTTGCTGCAGTGGTATCGTTGGCGTTGGGGTATGCGCTAGCCCAGGCTCTGGCCCGGCGTGTGAGTGCGCTGCAGCATGGTGCCCAGGCGATTGCCAACGGCGCGCTCGATACGCACGTTGATGCGGCTGGTAGCGATGAGCTGGCAGCGCTGGCGGTGCAGTTTAACCGTATGGCCGCCCAGCTGGCAGCCGCTGCCGCTGAGCGCACGCGCCTGGAAGCAACCCGCCGCGACCTGATTGCCGCAATCTCGCATGATCTGCGCACCCCACTAACCTCGCTGCGCGTGATGACTGAAGCGCTAGCCGATGGTGTGGTTGATGATGCGCCCACCACAGAACGCTACCTGGCGAGTATGCGTTCGCAGATTGGGCAGCTCAGCAGCCTGATTAACGACCTGTTCGAGCTGGCGCAGATCGATGCGGGCGCGCTTGCACTCGATATGCGACGCACCTCGCTGGCCGAGTTAGTCGACGATACAGTTGCCGGGCTACAGCCCCAGGCAGCGGCCAAAGGCGTGCAATTACACGGCACCGTCGACCCACATCTTCCGTCGCTGATGCTTGCGCCCCAGCAGGTTGGCCGCGTTCTTGCTAATCTCGTTGCAAATGCCATTCGGCACACGCCAGCGGGCGGGAGGATCGCAATTTCGGCGATACGCATCGCGCAGACGGAGGAAAACGCTCCACGGCGGCCTACTGGCACGGAGGATGGTGTGCTGGTGGAAGTCGCCGACACCGGCGAAGGAATTGCGCCTGAAGATGTACCATATATCTTCGAACGATTCTACCGCGGCGAGAAATCGCGCTCGCGTGCGACCGGTGGCGCAGGCCTGGGGCTGGCAATAGCGCGCGGTATTGTCGAAGCGCATGGTGGGCAGATCTGGGCCGAGCAGGCAGTACCGCAGGGTGCGGTTGTGCGCTTTACGCTACCCTATTCGCCAGCAGAGCAGTAGGGTTACGACGAAGGGCAACAATGCGCAAGCCACAACTGGCGCGTACAAAGGGAACTACGCTATCGCCCACTTCAGCTGAGCAACCAGCGCGTGCCTCGCTCGCCGAGCTGGCGCGTTACTTCTTGTGGCTGGGTTGTACCGCGTTCGGAGGGCCAGCTGCGCACATTGCCATGATGGAAGATGATGTAGTGACGCGGGGGCGCTGGCTTACCCGCGACCACTTTATGGATATGCTGGCCGCTACACAGCTAGTACCAGGGCCAAATTCCACCGAAATGGCGATTCATATTGGGTATGTGCAGCAAGGGCTACGCGGTTTGCTGGTAGCCGGGGCGTGCTTCATTTTGCCCGCCTTTGTGATTGTGTCTGCACTGAGCGTTGCCTATGTTGCGTATGGGTCATTGCCAGCCGTTGGCGCGCTTTTCTATGGCATCCAGCCAGTGATTGTTGCGATTGTGCTGCAAGCAGTGTATCGCCTGGGTCGTACAGCACTGAAGACGAATGCGCTGCGTATGCTGGCGCTAGCGGCACTGGCTGGCACGCTCGTTGCACCCTTCGACCCGGTGTGGGTGATTATTGGCGGCGGGGTTGTGGGGCTTGCGCTTACCCGGTTGCCACGCACAAGCAGCCTGGCAGTGCTCTGGTTGCCAATACCCACAGCCATAGCCCGGCTGGGCGATAATGTGCAAACCTGGCTGCCCAGCGCCTGGCTGGCGCAGGTGCCTACCGGCCCGGCATTATGGCGGCTGGCCTGGTTCTTTCTCAAGGTTGGGGCAACCCTGCTGGGCAGCGGCTACCTGCTGATTAGCTATTTACAGAACGACCTGGTCAATCGCTTTGGATGGCTGACGCCGCAGCAGCTCGTGGATGCGATTGCGGTTGGGCAGATGACGCCTGGCCCGGTGTTCACGACTGCAGCGTTTGTGGGCTATGTGGTGCGCGCTGGTGCAAGCGGAAATATCGCTAACGGCCTGCTTGGTGCAGCTGTGTGTGCGCTGGCGATATTTCTGCCATCGTTCATTATTGTTGCGCTGATGGGTCCGCTGATGCCATGGTTGCGGCGCTCGGCAGCAACACGCGCGTTTCTCGATGGTGTCAATGCTGCGGTGGTTGGCACCATCGCCGCAACCCTGTGGTCGCTACTTGCCACCGCCATCCTCAATCGCCGCGACGCGGTTTGGGGCTGGCCGCTGGGCGGTACAGTTCTCGATCTCTTTGCCGCCGGGCTGGCGCTTGGGGCCGCAGTGGTGCTTGTGCGCGAGCGTGCACCCAATTCAACGCTACTTATTGGCGCTGGCGCGCTACTCGGCCTGCTGGGGCAAGCACTTGCTGGAAACCTCTAAACACATGAACTATGGTATACTCGGCAGCAGCCAGAAAGAATGTGCCACGCAGAATATAGCCGGTTGCTGAACAGGTGGGGCTTCGCGCCATTATAGGTAATACATTGCGTAAGCTGCGATAGAACGCTAAAGCGGGCCGATGCGCTCATCTAAGCTTTCGATCATGCGTATCAGCTCTTCACGCGAAAGTGCGCCGCCGCGTTCGCGCCACCAGCGATAATACCAGCGCATATTATTACGAAATGCTTCCACCACTTCGGCTTCGGTGAGCGACGGAACCTTATCGCGCAGCAGTTCAATCACCTGGGTGCGCTCATCGATCGGGACGGCTGGCGTGCTTGCCAAAATTCGTTCGGCGCGCAGGAGAAACAGCTCGCGTTCGATAGAAGGAAAGTGATCGTCGATCTGGCGAATATTGCCAAGATAGCAAATCGTCCGCTGACGTGGCGTATTCTGGCTATCGCGGTAGCTTTCTACCAGGTAGGCATCATGAAATATAACATTCGCAGTATCAGCATTTTTATGCTTGCGAACAACCCAGCGCACATACATCAGGCGCTCCTTTGCAGCGGCAGGGGTTACGATATATATAGTATAGCGGAAACTGACGAATATGGCGATACCTATAGCCTTCGATCGCATTGCCACAAGCTATGATGCCCAGCGCGCGCACCCGCCCGAGGTTTCGGCACAGGTTGGTGCGGCAATTGCCACACTTACTGGCCCTGGCGCGCTAACGCTAGAGCTTGGCGTGGGCACCGGGCGTATTGCGCTGCCCGCTCGCGCGGCGGGCTGTCGTGTGGTGGGGGTGGATATTGCGCGCGAAATGCTCCAGCAGGCCAGGCGGCTGCGCGATACCCAGGCAGGGCCATTGTTTGCCCTCCTTCAAGGCGATATTGCGCGACTGCCGCTACGTTCCGACACCTTCGATGCGGTTTTGGCGGTGCATGTGCTTCACTTGTTGCCCGACTGGCGCGGTGCCCTGGCAGAAGTGGCGCGGGTACTGCGCCCCGGCGGCGTATTTCTGCAAGGGCGCGATTGGCGCGACCCACACAGCTGCACCGAGCTTCTGCGCGGCAAGCTACGCGAGGCCGTGATGGCGCTCCTGCCGGGGGCGCGGCCACCTGGCGCGGGCGCAGCACTGGCCCAGGCGATCGCGCGGCTCGGCGGCACCATCGAGCCTGAGCATGTAGCGGCTGAATGGACGAGCTACACGAGCCCGGCGCGCGTGCTGGAGGGCATGGCCGCCCGCGCCGATGCCGAAACCTGGGCGCTCGATGATGCGCTGTTGCAGGCGGCAGTTGCACGCGTGCGCGCTTGGGCTGCCGATACCTGGGCCGATCTTGATGCAGAGCAGCCAGTACAGCAGCGCTTCATCCTCACGCCGATCCGCGGCCAGTGGGGCGCAGCCGAGTAGACTGGCAGGCAAGTTGTGCCCTGGCCGCGCTTTCTGAAAAAGCACTGATCTGCGTATCACGCAGAGTTCAGCCGAGGCTAAGCGCATCGTGGCGGCGAACCAATTATGAGCATGGCAGTATCGATTGTTACGAGGGACTGCCAATGACACGTGCTCGCCGCCATACCAACACTCGCTCACCCGCCACCCACCCGGCTCGCCGCGCTCTTGCGCTGCGGCTGCTCGGCCCACACGATCGGCATCTGCGGAGCTAGCGGCGCGCTGCCGCCTCGCGCAACTGCTTAAGGTGCAATTGCACCGCGGTAGGCGCTGCCCGCAGCTGCGCCTGTTCGGCGCGAGCCTGCTCAGCCGGGGTTAGCGCGGGCTTGGTTGTGGTGAACAGCCATGTATTGAATAGGTCGTCGAGCTGCTTGCCCGAGATCTGCTCGGCCAAGCGGATGAACTGACGGGTGGAAACGTTGCCGCCCGCGCGCCGCTGCGCCCACTCGCGCAGGATCGTGAAAAAGGTATCGTCGCCGACGGCCAGGCGCAACTGGTGCAGCGTCATCGCGCCGCGCACATACACCGCAAAGTCGAATAGCAAATCGGGGCCAGGGTCGCCAATCTTCACGCTCCAGAATGGACTGTCGGCGGGGATAGCGTTGTAGTATAAGTCAAAGTTGTCTTGCGCGCTGCCCAGGCCTTCGTGATCGCTCCACAGCCATTCGGCGTAGGTTGCAAAGCCCTCGTTTAGCCAGATGTGCTTCCAGCGCGCCACCGCCAAGCTGTCACCAAACCATTGGTGCGTCAGCTCATGCACTACCACGTTATCGCCATTCAGCTGATCGCGGAAGAAATCCTTGGAGTAGATCGGGCGGGTCTGCGTTTCGAGCGCAAAGCTCAGACCGTCGACGCCATCCACAATGCCGCCTGCCGCGGAGAATGGGTAGGGGCCAAACGTATCCGACAGGAAGCCGATGATCTCGGGCTCGCGCGCGAACGAGCGGCTCACCGCCTCAGCGAGCGGCGGAGGCACATCGGCGGCTGTCCCAGCGATCCAGTCGTTTTCGTTGGGCGGGCTGCTTTCGGGTGGACCCAACGTCGCCCAACCATCCATTGTATTGTCGTCAGCCTCGAACGAGGTCGATCCTGCTCCAGTCGAAACCACGATATCGTCCACAAACGCGCCGCTATACTGCATAATATCGTCGCTTGCGTAGCTGATCGACACCTCAACATCTTTGCCGGCCCACGCGCCCAAATCAACCGACCACTGCTCGTAGCCAGCGCTTGCGCCGGTTGCGCCCCACCACGCGCCGCTAGTACCGTTCGGCGCGCAGCTCCCATCGGCGTTATCGGTTTGGTAGTGAGCAAGGAAGGGATGAATGCTGTGCCAGTACGGGCAAGCCAAGCCGGTCGCCTGCGAAGTATGGCCCTCGCTGTCGGGCAAGGTCGTCCAATCATCTTGGCCGGGGGTATGCGCCTCGACAAACACAAAATCCCAGCCCGGCTCGGTGTCGCGCGTGATCCAGAAGCTTAGCGTTGCCCCGCTGGATGGCACACTGATTGTGTGGGCCAGCCGCTTGTACGAGCTATTCGCCATCTGCGAGAGCGCGAACTGTGTGCCGGTGTGCGGTGCAGCGACCGGCTCGAATAGGGTAGCGTCGATCGCGTCCCAGTAGCGAACGCCATTGGCGCGGTATTTGTCCACCTTGTAGTGACCAATCGCCGCTGTGACAAGGTAGGAAGCCATGGGCTCCTTGGCATCCCACGTCCAGGTCGTCCAGTCACCACGCGTGCGGTGATCCGTCAGCACGCCATTCGAGACAACTTCCAGCCCGCGTGGCACAGTGAAGGTGATCGTGTAGGAGGCTTTGTCGGTAGGGTAATCATTCACGGGGAACCAGGTGGCGGCCACGCGCGGCTCGCCCGTAATGACTGCACCGTCGTCGGTGTGCAGAAAGCCCGAAATGCCAAGGTTGTCGAAAATTGGCGCGGGCACACCATCGTAGCGCACCGCCACGGTGAAGGTGCTGCCTTCGCGCAGGCCGCTTGGCGGAGTAATAATCAGCTCGCCGCCGTCGCGGCTCCAGCGCGCTGTGTGGCCATTAACCTTAAGCGAGCGGATGGTCAGGCCTTCAAAATCGAGGTTGAAGCGCGATAGGTTTTGCGTCGCGCGGGCGGTAATCGTCGCCGTGCCGGCCAGCATATCAGTCGTCGGCGTGTAGCGCAGATCGAGATCATAGTGCTGGACATCGTAGCCGCCATTGCCAGCGAGCGGGAAGTAGCCATCGCCAAGGCCAGGCGAGCCGGGGGAAAAGCGTGTGTCGGCGGCAAGCGCGCCGCGCGGCACCAGGGCAACGGCGAGCAACAGGCAGAGCAGCAAGGCAATGTTCCGAGACATACGGCCTCCTTCAATAAACGGCTGGTAGCATATGCGGGCAGGATCCCAAGGAATGCGAGAGAGACAATGCAACGATGCATGTCAACAAGGGATCTGCGCCCGCTGCGGCAACCGCATAAGGCATTCGTATGAATGAAACCGAATCAAGGGGATATGCTAACCTAATAATACAATGTTCTGTCAATAGTCGCGTTTGCGCACTCGTAATAGCACAAAAGCTGATACACGCCTGAGGTAGTTATCAGGAAAGGTTCACCTATCCTCAAGCCACGCATTCGTCGCACTCGGCTATAATGCGTACAGAACTTGTTTTGAGCAAATGAGGAATACCCAATGAAACGCCAGCTAAACCACCGCCACCCGGCCCGCCGCGCCCTTGCGCTGGTGTGCATTGCGCTAGGTATCGCTGGCTGTATCCTACCAATCATTCCCGGCCTGCCGTTCTTTGTGCTGGGTGGGCGGCTGCTCGGCCCACGCGATCGGCACCTGCGCCAGGCAGTAGTATCAGGCCGTCGTCTGTTGCGCCGCCTCCGTCGTTCACGCAGTGCCCACCTGCGCCGTGCTGCTATTCAATTAACTCCGCACTGGCTTACCTTCACACGGCTGATGCTCGGCGGCGCGTAGTTCGGCCCAAATGCCGATTGACGCTGCGGGTAGTTCTGCTATACTCGCCCCACATGTATTCGCTTATCACTTCAATGGAGGGAACTATGGATCGAGCCACAACGCTATCGGCGTGCATTGCTGGGCGGGCCGGCACTGCCGCCCCGTGTGTTCGTGTCGCTGGCCATAGCAGTATAACTATTGAAGGGATCACATTCCATCATGGGAAAACCACACGTTGCCGATGACGACAGTTGGGATGACGAGGAGCAGCCACAGTTTGAGCGGGTGCGTAAACAGACAGGGAAACAGCTCACGGTGAAAGACGCGCGCAAGCAGGAATCGAAAGAATTTGGGCGCGCTGTCAAGAAATATTTCAAACAACGCCGGCGGATCGAAGGCGATGGAAAGCCATAGGGGCACAGACGTAACGATGACCGGCGAGGGTGGCATTGCTACCCTCGCCGCTGTATTCTCGCAACATTTGCAATCGCACCAGCCTACGCTATACTGTGCGCTGCGTAATCACACGAGCAAGCGAGGTTGTGATGGAACTGGCTGAGGTTATCGCTAAGATTGTTGAGCTTGAACAAGAACGTGAAGATATTTTCCAGGACTCACAGGTAACCGCCGAAGAACATCCGCGCCTGGCCTACATCGAAGCCGAGCTGCCCAAGCTCTGGGATTTGCGCCGCCGCATTGAGGCCGCCCGCGCCGCCGGGCTGAGCAATGTGCCAGTGCCACCGCCCGACGACCCGAGCAAGATGATTGGCTAATTTGCCTGTTCGCACCTTCGCAACCATATAGAGCGCTCTTGCTCTGTGCCTGCCTTTGTCTGTATTCAGATAGATGCCAAGGAGCATCGTTATGTCCTCGCTTGATATTGCCTGGATTCGCGCGCAGTTTCCCGCGCTTGCACAAACCGTGGACGGCCAGCCAGCCGTGTTTTTTGATGGGCCGGGTGGTACGCAGGTGCCACAGCGGGTGATTGATGGCATCGGTAATTACCTGATAAACGCCAATGCGAATACGCACGGCGCATTTGCCACCAGCGCGCGCACCGATGCTGTGATTGCCGAAGCCCACGCTGCCATGGCCGATCTGCTGGGGTGCGACCCTGATGAGGTCGTCTTCGGGCCAAATATGACGACGCTCACAAGTAAAACAATTCAAGCCCGTGCGTCTCACTGCTAGGCTCGTCGTATCAACTGATTTGGAAAACGTATAGGAGCTTGCATGTCAACGCTTGACCTCTCCTGGGTTCGCTCTCAGTTTCCGGCTCTTGATGAGACTGTGAATGGTCAGCCAGCAATCTTTTTTGATGGTCCTGGTGGTACGCAAGTGACACAGCGGGTGATTGATGCTATCAGCACCTATCTGTCACATGCCAATGCCAATACCCATGGCGCATTTTTAACTAGTAAACGCACTGATGACACTATTCAAGCGGCACATGCAGCGATGGCGGAATTCTTAGGGTGCGCCCCCGATGAAGTCGTCTTCGGTCCGAACATGACATCTCTGGCCTTTATGCTGTCGCGCAGCATCGGCCGTGAAATCCAGCCAGGCGACGAAATTGTGCTGACGCGGCTTGACCACGATGCGAATTTCTCACCCTGGAAGGCACTTGAGGAGCGCAGCGCGGTCGTCAAAGTCGTGGACATCGATACCGAGGATTGCACGCTCGATATGGATGACCTACGCCGCCAGATAACTCCTCGTACCAAGCTCGTTGCGGTGGGCTATGCCTCAAATGCGGTTGGCACCATCAACGATGTAGCCGAAGTGGTGCGGTTGGCGAAAGAGGTTGGTGCACTTAGCTTCATCGATGCAGTACATTATGCACCCCATGGTCCGATTGACGTTCGCGCTCTCGATTGTGATTTTCTCGCCTGCTCACCATACAAGTTTTTTGCCCCGCACGCTGGCACTCTCTACGGAAAACGAGAGCACCTGTTGCGGCTGCGCCCATATAAAGTTCGTCCGGCCACCGAAGAGCTGCCTGGGCGTTGGATGACAGGCACCCAAAGCCATGAGGCTATGGCAGGCGTAGCCGCTGCAATTGATTACCTTGCCGAGGTGGGACGACAGGTCAATAGCGAGGCCGGGACCAGACAACCTGAAGTGGTAGAAACAAGCACATCATCCTCACGCCGCCAAGACATACTTACAGCGATGACCGCCATCCGTGACTATGAGCGTAGCTTGGCTGAGCATCTTATTGCCGGCTTGCTGGAAATTCCAGGCTTGACCTTCTATGGTATTCGTGAACCTGAGCGATTTGCTCATCGCACGCCTACCGTAGCAGTACGTCTATCGGGCCATACCCCACACCAACTTGCGGAAGCACTAGGGGAGCAGGGCATCTTCACGTGGGATGGTAACTACTACGCGCTTAACCTCAGCGAGCGTCTTGGAGTTGAGCAAGATGGCGGTATGGTACGTATCGGCTTAGTTCACTACAACACAACAGCTGAAATAGATCGCCTACTGACCGCACTTCGCCAGATTGCGACAGAGGCATAAACCTAATCAAAGTCGAACGGAGAATACAATATAAGGCGCAAGTCGCAAGGCTCTGCGCCTTTGTTTTTGCGTCAATAAAATATCCTAAATAACATTCTATGAAAATGGCAGTTGGGAACAAAAAGATTACGTCTGCTGACTGGGTGTAATAATGGCCGGATGAAGCGGTTCGGCTACGAATATATCACGTGATGTGGGTAGGGGAGTAGGATGAACAAGGTCAAGAACTATGGCTTCAGCGGCTTGACCAAGTGCTTGTCGTTCTGCCTCTGAGAAGGTGTCAGGAGGCACAGGGAGCGCAGTTTCATGGTGATTCGTGGATAGACCTTGCCAGGGAAGCTGATGCTCTAATTCGCTCATATATCCAATGATACAAAGAAATGCGCAGGAAAATCAAGGCGTCCTGAACCCTGACCCTGGAACCGCTGTAACGGTCCCCGCAAACGGCCTCCGACGAATGTCGGAGCACCTCTTTCTTCAAAGCGTACCGTGAGACTACGCTGCGGTTTTGCCTAGTCCTGTGTACCGCAGCCCGCTTGGCGTCCTTCCCGTGCGGGATAAGTCCCGATGACCACGCAACGTCAAGGCCGCACGAGGGCGATAAAGGGTGGTGCGCGTAGCGCCTCCATTAATTAGTTCGCCTATCGTGCGCTTGCTTGGCCTTGATGGCGTGGCACGATAGTTCTTCACGCACGGTGGGAAGCGAGACTATGTGAGTAACTTTCGAATTGTTTGCTCCCATCCGCTTACATGGATAATTCGAGCTTTTTGTAACGCCTCGTCGGACGGTGTAACATAGCTTCTGTACTTTGGGAAAGGGCCACCGCTTGAGGAGCGGGGTCGGGTGTATCCTTGGCGTTGCCTAGACGACCAAGAAAGGAACACCCGATGCCCCGCCAGCCCGATT